>Ga0326727_10000804_pt1 | contig 124526 bp, 111 predicted proteins | sample MB2enrmetagenome_FD_207643 | JGI IMG/M metagenome (GOLD analysis project Ga0326727, IMG submission 207643) | Lab enriched peat soil microbial communities from McLean, Ithaca, NY, United States - MB29MY | ecosystem: Environmental > Terrestrial > Soil > Wetlands > Peat | place: USA: New York...
CTCAGCCCCTGGCAGATCGTCGCGCAACTCCAACCGCGCTGGCCTCTCCAACTTTGCTTGCTCCCACCGGTCTTCTTGGATTATTACTTGGACGATTCTGGGGGATACGATGTCCCTAGGCACCCCTCATGACATCTGCCCTCACCGTCACAGAAACTCCACAAACGAGTCGGTGACTTCCGCCCCAGCGTTGTTGGCGATGCGGGTGGCCTGGCGTTCCACATTTTTCATCAGGCCGTCGAGGTAATCGCGAGAGTGGGAGACGCTGACCACGCCGATGGTCGCCTGATTCCAGAGAGGGCCAGGGTCGAGCTCGGCGACCGCGATGTTGAAGGAGGAGCGGAGACGATCTTTGAGGCTGCGCGTGACCTGACGCTTGTCTTTGAGCGAGTGCGCCGCTTCGATCCGGAGTTCGAGGGTGAGGAAAGCGATCATGAGCAATGTATACCCCAACCTATGGTAAACAAGCGATCCCATGCCGGTAGAGACGGGGCTTGCCCCGTCTCAGGCGCGGCCAGCCGCGCCTCCACGGAGAATCCAGCCACTGAAACCAGCCCCCGACCAAAGTTTCCACCATTTTGCCCGTTTATTGTGCTAGACTGTACTTGCTAAGTTTGACTCACAAGCAGTTGCAGGTCGGTACCGCCAACCAGCGTCAACCCCCTCTACAGCAGCGAATCTTCTCAGCACATTTCAATCAGAAACAAGAATAGGAACATCAATGGCAGAACAAGGAACAGTGAAGTGGTTTAACGACGCCAAGGGCTACGGCTTTATCAGCCGTCAAAATGGCGAAGACGTTTTCGTGCATTTCTCAGCCATTCAAGCGGGCGGATTCAAGAGCCTGCAAGAAGGCCAAACCGTGCAGTTCGACGTGACCAAGGGCCCCAAGGGCTGGCAAGCGGAGAACGTTACCGCTGTCTAGGGTAAGACGCTGAGCAACAACCAGTGCCCGGGATTCGCAAGAATCCCGGGCATTTTTGCGTCTGGAACTGTGACCAAAACGACAGCTCAGCACAGATCGCCCCGAAATTTACTGCTGCATCAGGATGACTGGCGGGTGGCCCGGGCCATGGACGAGCCACCCTCATGAGAAGAGGTGGCGACGAGGCAATCTCGCCCGCCGCATTGCGGTGCGTGGTTAACCCATCCGAGCGGGCGCTTTTTCGACTACTTCGGCCGGCCCAGTGCGCTCCGTGATCTTGAATCCGCGCCTTTTTGCTTCGCGCACAAAAGCCCCGCCCGGCACTGCCAGCTCCAACGGTATCGCGCCCATTGGCGTCTCCTGCTTCGCCATCATTGCGGCAACGATTGAAATGTGCCAACCCGTCATACGTTGCATCGCGGTAAATCCGGTAGTCTCATCGTAGTAATCGATGACCTCCACGACCGCCTCGGTGGGCTGCCCGTTTTTCTTTCCTTTCGCATGCGCCCGAACAATGCACACGTCCCGTACGTCGTCCACCCGCACTTGAGGCTCGAATAAAGCATTGAAGAGCTCGCGCGGAACCACTTCACTTCCATTCACACGAACCGGTTTGAGGTCGAATAGCCCGAGGTCGGAGAAAGCCTTCAGTTGCGCGAAGGTGCCGGGATACCGCAACACTTTGAGATCGTAGGTGCGCAGCTTGCCTTGAAAAGTCCACGGCGCGGTCGAGGCGCCGCCGGCGATCAGAAACGCCTCCAGCTTGCCGATCGGCGGAATATCTTTCATCTCGAATTCAGTGAAGCAGGGTGCGTGGAACAGTTTGCCATCCCGCAGGATGGTCATTCCTCCGTAGTACTCATTGGTCAAACCCTCGATGTTAAACGTCAGCGCGTAGTTCCAAGGGGGCTGCGGCTTCTGCGGCAGGCCACCGTCGTAGAGATACACATCCTCCGCATCGCCCACCAGTTCCATGGCATAGACTGCGAGGTTATTGCCCATGCCGGGTCCCATGCCGCAGTCGGGGATTACGCGCACGCCGGCACGCCGCGCCTCCGGATCGAGCGCATGCTGCTGCCGAACGATTTCCGTGTTGCCGCCCATATCGCAGAACGACACGCCAGTTTCAATCGCCGCCCGGGTCAGTGCGAGGTTGTAACGGTACGGTACCGCACTGAGCGCGACGTCGTAACCCTTCAGCGCGCGGCGCGAAGCACTTTCATCGCGGACATCCAACCCGATCGCATCGGCGATTCGGTTGCGCACGAGCTGGTTCACTCTGTCCGCTGCAGCCTGCGCTCGTTCCCGATTGAAGTCGGCCAGCGTAACTCGCGAGGCCTCGCCAAAACGCGCCAGATCGTATGCCGCGGCGATGCCCTGCCGCCCGGCTCCTAGAACCAAGTATGAATAGGCCATAGTTTCCCTTCATCGTGTTAGGAATTCGAAAGATTACTCGGCGCTGGACTTGCCCCGTACCTTATAGCCGACGATCAGCAGAAGCAGGCCCAGTACGCCCATCGCGATGATGATGCTTAGGAACGCCGCGTAGTGCCCAAACTTAATGCCGGACGGCAGAAAGAAGACCACGAGCAAATCCATCGCCCAGATCCCCAGCCCAAGGAAGATCAAGCTGGCGCCGGTTTCCCGTTTTTCCTCTATATCCATCATGGCGGCTTGTTCGTGAGACTCGGAACTCATCGCATCCGAGACCAGTATCCCATTCTGAGCCTTGGTGTTTCAATCTGCCGTGATCTACATCACCTAAGGCGGTGCCGTTACTGGGAGGATACCTCCCTCCATCGTAACTTAACCGCAATCCCTATCTGGTATTCTTCCTGCTCCAAACTGTAATGCGTAGAATCGTGCAGAGGATTGTGTGCAAGACGGGCCCCGATAAATGACAACTCCTCCTTCTGACAAGTCAACCGATCCGTCGGATCGGATTTCAGTCAGGTATGTGTTCGAGACCAGGATTCAGATTCGTCTCCAGCGGGACAGCCGGAAACTTGGCCTGCAGGGCTGGACGCGCGATCTCAGCGAAAGTGGCCTCGCGGCGTTCGTTGCCGAAGCGTTGCTGCCAGGCGAGTCGGTTACGCTTGAAATCCCAATGGGGAACTCCGGCAAACAGACGATCCCAGCCAGAGTTGTTCGTGCGCTGGGGACAGAATACGGATTTCAGTTCACAGCGCTGAGCGCTGAGCAACGCGGGCAGATTAAGGCGACGCTGCAAGACCGTCCGGCGATTTCCTGACCACGTCAACCGACGGCAACTCTAATAGTACTGCCGACGATTCCCAAGACGGAAGACGATGCTGGCGACTGGGCAACCGGTGGTGCAAGTACGATTTGTATCGGGGTATGCCTTTAGGCATACCGTAGGTGCCGCATTATGAATGCGCCTTTAGGGGCTGGTTCCTGGCGTTGGAGTTTCACCACAGCCTGTTAGGATCATCATGGTGGACTAGTCAGGAATGGGCAGACGCGGTTAAAACCCTATTCAAGCAGTATTCTTGTGTTCAGCGGAAAGCGGACGGCTAAGAGCCAAGCGCTATCGACCTCATGCAGATGGTGATCGACGTCTTCGCGCAGATTTTCGGCACCCTCTGGGCGCACAAGCTCCGTTCGTTCCTGACCATGTTCGGGATCGCCTGGGGGGTCGGCTCCCTGCTGCTGCTGGTCGGCCTCGGCGAAGGTTTCAGAACCGGCAACAAACGCAACCTCGCGGAGTACGGCGAAAACATCATCATGATTTTCCCCGGGCGCGCACCGGCGGTTCCGGGCAGCATGAATTCCGCCCGCGAATACCGGCTCACCTACCAGGACTACCTCGACATCCGCAAGGAATCTCCGCACATTCTCGCCATAGCTCCCGTGCTCACCAGCAACGACGTGCATGCCGTCAGCGAGTTTGCCAGCGCCAGCGGCCAACTCAACGGCGTCGAACCACAGTACAATGGAATCCGTTTTCTCCCGCTGAAAGAGGGACGCTGGCTCAACGACCTTGACGAAACTCAGAAACGTAACGTCGTCATTCTCGGCGATGAGATGACGCACCACCTCTTCCCCGGGCGTCCCGCCGTCGGCTCGTTCATTTTGCTCAACGGCTATCGCTTCGAAGTTGTCGGCACTCTCAAGCGCGTGGGCCGCGGCGACGACAACATGACCAACACCCGCGCCTATATTCCTTTCCAGGTTATGCGCAGCGATTTCCCGCTCAAGGGCGAGGAAGCCTACGATGCGATTTCAATGATCTACTATCAGCCTCGAGTCGCCGACGAACACCTGCTCACTCAGAGTGAGGCTCGCCGGGTGATCGGCCGCAATCACCACTTCGATTATCACGATGAAGACGCCTTCGAGGGCTTAGACTTCGTCCAGCAAGCGAAAATGATGGGCACCATCTTCGATGCGATGAACGAATTCCTCGGCGCCGTCGGCCTGGTCACGCTTGCTCTCGGCGCCATCGGCGTCATCAACATCATGCTCATCGCCGTCAGCGAGCGCACCCGCGAAATCGGATTGCGCAAAGCCTTAGGCGCCACCAACCGCAGCATCATGCTGCAATTTTTCGCCGAAGGCATTCTGCTCACGTTGGTCAGCGGACTGATCGGTATGGGCCTGGCGGGCGGCTTTATGGCGCTGCTAAGCAATTACAACGGTCCCGCCGGCTTCGATCCGCCGCGGCTCGTTTTTAAGACTGCGGTCCTCGCGATCGCCAGCCTGACTCTCGCGGGCGTCGCCGCCGGACTTTATCCGGCGCGCAAGGCCGCTCGTCTGGAACCGGTCGAGGCCTTGAGGCAGGAGTGAGGAGATTTGTAATTTGTGATTTGTAATTGGTAATTGTGTTTCCGAAGCTTGAGATTGCAAATCACAAATTACCAATCACAAATTCTATGATCCGCGACCTGCTCCACGAATCCTACGACGCCATGCGCCACAACCGGCGGCGCACCGCGCTCACCATGCTGGGCATGGCCTGGGGCATCGCCACTGTCGTCATGCTTCTCGCCTACGGCGACGGCTTCGGCCAGGCCATCGCCAATATCTTCAAGAATTTTGGCACCAAACTGATGATCGTGGTTCCCGGCCGCTCCACCATGCAGGCTGGTGGCCAGAAGGCTGGCGTGCAGCTCCGCATCACACTCGACGACCTCGACCTGCTTTCCACCAACATCCCGCAGATCACCCACATCACTCCCAGTTGCGGCAAGGATGCGACGGTGCAGTACGACACTCGCTCTTACACCATGAGTGTCAACGGTGAATATCCCAACACTTTTGCCATCCGCGCTCTGACCCTCGCGCAAGGGCGCTTCTACAACCCCGAGGATCAGATCCAGCACGCCCGCGTTGCCGTCATCGGTTCCGACACCAAAGAAAAACTTTTCTCCGGACGCAACGCCGTGGGCGAGCACATCCGTGTCGATGGCATCAGCTTTGAAGTCGTCGGCGTGCTCACCCCCAAGATGCAAGCCGGCGACGACAACATCAATCGCGTCGTCTACGTCCCCTTCACCACCATGAGCGACCTCAAGGACACGCACTACCTCGATTCCCTCTGGTTCAATTACGAGACCAACGACTATGAACGGATCGAGCAATCCGTGCGCCACATCATGGCCGAGCAGCACAAGTTCAATCCCGCCGATCGCCGCGCCCTTAATGTCTTCAATCTTATGGAGCAGGTTCACCAGTTCGAGGTCATCACCATCGGCCTCAAGATTCTGCTTGGCTTCATCGGAACCCTCACGCTCGGCATCGGCGGCGTCGGGCTGATGAACATCATGCTCGTCTCCGTCACGCAGCGCACGCGCGAAATCGGCGTGGAGAAAGCGCTGGGCGCGCGCCGCCGCCACATTTTCCTTCAGTTTTTGGCCGAGGCTCTCACCATCACCTTCATCGGCGGACTCCTCGGCATCATCCTCGCGTACGTCGTTGCCCTCACCGTAGGCAGACTTACGCTTTACAGCGCCATGGCCAAACACGCCGAAGCCGGCGACATCCGCCTCGTGATCAACCCCGTCACCCTGATCGTCGCCGTCCTCATCCTCACCGCCGTCGGACTGATCAGCGGTATGGTCCCAGCCATCCGCGCCTCCCGCCTCGACCCGATCGAAGCCCTGCGCTACGAATAAGCTCTTCCTGTAGAGACGGGGCTTGCCCACGGCAAGCCGCGTCTCTACTTTTACGCCACTTGGAATCTTGAGAACTCACAGAAACTTTCAAATGAAAGTGGTGTTATCGTTATTGGAAGTTGTGTTATCGCTATTGGAGGATGGTGACAACCAAATGAAAAAGCTGATTGGATTGCTCGTGATATGTTTCGTGTTTTCTCTCTCAGCCCTGGCACAACGCGAAGAACATCCAGGCGGCGGCGCCCGGCCGGAGGTCGGTGGCGGCCATCAGAACATTCCTGCGCACGGTCCTGCGAGAGTAACCACTCCGCATCGGGCCGAGGAAAACCGCAAGTTCAACGACAAGACAGGACATCCCGAAGCTCCCCACGTACATGCCAATGGACAATGGGTGGGCCATGATACCGGCCGCAACGACGCCCATTACCATCTGGATCATCCGTGGGAGCATGGCCGCTTCACCGGCGGTATCGGTCGCGGCCACATTTGGCGCCTCGGAGGCGGTGGTCCCGGCCGCTTCTGGTTCGGCGGTTTCTACTTTTCCGTAGCTCCCTACGACCTTGGTTTCTGTGACGGCTGGCTCTGGGATTCGGATGAAATAGTAATCTACGATGATCCGGATCACATCGGCTGGTACCTGGCCTATAACGTCAGGCTCGGAACCTACGTGCACGTGATGTATCTGGGAATGTAGAGCGGTGAGATTTTCGTGACGCAGTTTTCCCCGACCGCCCCAGCCTTTGCGCGAACCGCAAAGGCTGAGGCCGGTTTGGACAATAAGTGCGCGCTCCCCGCCCCGGGGAGTGAAAGTGCACGGCAACGCCCCGAAAGACACGCCGGCCTGAGCGTCAGCCGGACGCGTTCACTGCTTCAGCATGGTCCCGCTGAGGTCGACGTTATCGTTGAGATTGGTCTGTAGAAGCTGCGCCCCTTTGGCTTTCCCTGCCGCCACCGAGTTCAACGCAAACGCAGTCTCTTGAGTTTTGTCCCCGGCTGTTATTGACAAGCTGCCACTGCCGTCCGAATTGACGGTATAGGTGCCGGTGCAGGTCCCCGTCTGGGACACGCCGGCGAACACCTGGGTGCCCGAACCCTTGAAGTTCCCTTTGCCGTCAAAACTGAATACTCCGATACCGCCGCCCTGGTTCGTCTCCAAGGTCCACCTGTTAGTCTGGAAGGCGAAATTCCCCTTCAAACTTGCCACGCTGTAAGTTTGCGCCGTGGTGGACTGCAGCACGGCGGTGCCGCTGATGACTTCGTTGTTGCTGTCGTTGGTCTGCAGCAATTGCACGCCGTGCGCCACCCCAGCGGCGGTCGAGTTGAGAGTGATCGCAAACTGGGCCGTCGAGCCGGTCGTAAAGTCGATCGTGCCCGTGCCATTGGAATTCACGGTGTAGGTCCCACCCAAGGTCCCGGTCTGAGCTACCCCTCCCGTAACCGATGTGTACGAGCCGGTCACATTACCCGCGCCGTCGAAGGTCAAGACTCCCACCATGGCAAACTCGTTTGTACTCACATTGGCAGTCCACAGGTTCGTCAAAAAGCTGTAGCTGCCCTTCAAGCTTGCGTTGCTGAAGCTCGCAGCCTGCGCGGACAGCGCGAGCGCGATTGTCATGATTACCAAAGCCCCGACCCGCACAAAACGTCGGCTGAACATTTGCACAAAGCACCTCCTGGGACGGAATTTTCTTTCGGGGGGGGGAGGGGAGACTACTTATCCAGCTTGCCAGATAAGCCGACGCTCGTGGCAGGCCCCTTGTCAAGGACGTACGTCACAACCCGGTGTGACAAGGAGACGACGGGATCGGCGGGGCTCGGTTCCGGACGGTGGAGCGACGGGCGGGGACGCCCGGCTCTCCACCGGCCAAAGATTTCCTTACTTCTTTTCTTCGGGCTTGTCGTTCTTGAGTTCCTTGTTCTTATCGTCCTTACTCTTTTCGCCTTTCGTTTTGTCCTGGATCGAGAGCAGTTCGACCTCAAAGATGAGCGTGGAGTTGGGCTCAATTCCGCCGCGCGGCTCCCCGCGCTCGCCATAGGCCAGACTTGACGGAATGAAGAGCTGCCACTTCGATCCCACGGGCATGAGCTGCAGAGCTTCCGTCCACCCTTTGATAACTTGGCCGACTCCAAACGTCGCCGGTTGCCCGCGCTTGTAGGAGCTGTCAAATTCCGTGCCATTGATGAGAGTGCCTTTGTAGTTGCACACAACCGAATCGCTCGCGGTCGGCTTCGGTCCGTCGCCCGCTTTCAGAATCTTGTACTGCAGACCGCTGGGCAAGGTGAGGACGCCTTCCTTATCTTTGTTGGCGGCGAGAAAGGCCTCGCCGTCGCTCTTGTTTTTCGCAGCAATCGCTTGTATCTTCTCTTGCTGCTCTTTCTGGACTTCGTTCTGCACCTCGGTAAGCACGGCCTTTGCTTCGTCTTCCGTCAGAAGCGTCTTACCGCCTGACGTCGACGCCTTTAATCCCTGGGCCACAAGGCTCCAGTCCACTTCCACCGACTGTTTTTTCAGCTGGGCCCCAAGGTTTGTCCCGATGTTCATTCCCAGCGCATAGCTGAACTTTTGTTTTCGGGTTGTGAGCGGAGCAGGCGCCGCGCTTTTCGCCGCCATTCCTGTTGTTTTCGCCGGAGCTTTCGTTGTGGCTGCTGGAGCCGCTGGTGTCGTTGCCGCCGGAGTGCTTGCTGCTGGAGTCTGCTGGGCATAGCCATCTCCGGCCAGCATCATCGCTGCGGCCAATAGTAGCGCTGTAGTGAGAGATCTTTGCATTTACCTATTGTCACATTGCGGCGCGTTCTGCGCCAGACCGGAATGGAGCTATCAACTCTCAGCCGTCAGCTTTCAGGAAAAGCATTCAGCCGGCACATGGCACTGGCAAGTGGCCACTGGCTACTGGCGACTGCTTTTCCACCAGATCGCCGCCGCCAACATCGTCGTCGTCGCAATCAACGCCAGCGAACTCAAACATAAAATGCACCAGACTCCCAGCACGCGCGCTTCAATGTAGGTGAGATACAGAGCAAACGCAAGGCCCGCGGCGGCACCGCCGAAAAGCATCACCGGAGTCTCGCGCCGCTCGCGATACACCGTCGCCAGCCCGGCCAATGCCGCGTACCCGAGCATTCCAATCAGCGCGACCGGGATTCCCAGGATCGACGAATATTCGCTCCTGTTCACGATGTCGCAATTGAACGTTTCCCCGATATCGCAGTACGCTGTCTTTGAAGTCGCGTAATGATGCTGTAGAGACACCGACGACACCGCGATTCCGCACACCGCCAGAATGGCGACCAGACTCATCAGACGATTCATCAACTGGGTCACGGCAGCGCGCACCCCGTCCGGTCGCTCAGCTCTTCCAGAGTGAAAACGCGCTCCACTCGTTCTCCGGTAGGCGGAAACTGCCAGGTGGGATAATGGTTGACGTTTGCGTCTTTGCAAACCGGCGACTGCCCGTGCGTTTGGCCTTTGATGCCGCACTCCACGTAAGGAACATACTCGAAGGACGCGCCGAACTTTTCTTTTTGCTCCACGCAATGCGGACACCACCACGCCCCGTACATCTTCACGCCGCGCTCGGTCAGACAGCGCGCGAATGCGTCGTGCTTGTGCTGCATGCGGTTGCCGAGATAGTAGGCCAACCCGAAGGCGGCCACGATCAGCACTGCATAGATCGCGATGCGCCCCCAGTTCCGGTTCGAAGTCTTGATCCCGAGTCTTTCGTTCCGCCGTTCTCTTCGCTCTTGCGACATGGACTTTTTATATCACGAGTAGAGACGCGGCAAGCCGCGTCTCTACGGAGAATCGTTCTTCACACCACTACCCGGAGCGCCGCAGGCAGCACTTCGATCGCCCGGCACTCCAGCGTCAGCACCTCGCCGTCCACCATCACATCCACCGGCCCGTCGAGTTGAAAGTCGACGCGGCGAACCGCCTGCCGCTCCGCCAAGGGATGCCGCGTGTGCGTGCCATCATAAAGCGTCGACAGGTTCCGGATCAGCCCCAATCGCCCAATCGGTCCCCACCTGACAAACTCAATCAATCCGTCATCGGTGACCGCGTCGGGCGCGATCATCATTGTGCCGCCCGTGAACTTACTGTTGTTAAACGTCAGAAACAAGCAGCGCCGCGAGTCAAACTCTCGCTGACCCTCCAACCGCACCGGAAACGGACGCCGATTGAGCCGCGCCAGAGAAAGAAAAATAGACAGCAGGTACCCGAACCGCCCCAGCGCCAAAAACCGCCGATGGCGCAGTGCCGCCACGTCCGCCGTAAACCCCACACTCAGCAGATTCGTGTAGTAGATCGCTCCGTCTTTGTGCGCCAGTCGCAAAACATCGCAAGGCCGCGAACGCCGCGCCTCCAGCGCCTGCATCGCGTGCTCCAAACTGTTCTTGCTGGAAACTCCACCCGCGAAATCCCGCAGAAACGAATTGCCCGTGCCAAGCGGAAGAAATCCCAGCGTGGCGACGGCGTCTTCCGGCGTACCCGCGGATGCAGCGATCAAAGAATCCGGGAACAGACCGTTGACGATCTCATAGGAAGTTCCATCGCCACCCACCGCCAGAAACTTTCGATAGCCGCGCCCATAGGCCTGGCGCGCGATCTGCGTGGCGTGTCCAACCGCCCGCGTCTCCGCCGTCTCCAGCGCAATCCCCGCCGCCCGCAGGCGATCCAGCGCCGCTCCCACGCGCTCGCCGCAGCGCCCGCCTCCCGCCGCCGGATTGATAATGGCAAGAAAAGTTTCGTTCATAAGAACAGTTCTCAGTTGCCAGTTCTCAGTTCTCAGTCGGAATCCCGCATGGACAGGACCGACCTTAAAACAATTAGGCTGGCTCCACTGAGAACTGAGAACCGGGAACTGAGAACTAGATCTCAACGATCTGCGCTCGCGCCGCGCCCGCTCCGATCTCCGCCGCCAATTCGCCGCGCTTGATTTTCAGCGACGTCGTCCGCGGAAAATCCTTCTCCCATACCAGATATCCGCCCACGCGCTTGAAGTCGGCCAGCCGCCGGTTTCGCGCCACAATCTCCTCGCGCAATCTATCGTCGAACTGCTGGTTCTGCTCCAACCGCAGCACCAGCACCAGCATTTCGTTGCCGAGCGTCTTCTTCGGCCACAAATAATTCGCCGCAAACACGCAGCATTCCTTCACCGGCAGATCGTCAAACACCGCCTCAATGTCCTCGGGATAAATATTCTTCCCGCCCTCGGTGACGACCATATTTTTTTTGCGCCCGACGAGCTGCAGGTGCCCGCGCCCGTCAACATCGAAGCGCCCCAAATCGCCCGTCAGCAGCCAGCCCTCGACGATCGTCTGCTCCGTCTCTTCCGGGTCGTCCAGATAATGAGACATGACCGCGCGGCTCCGCACCGCGACTTCGCCGATCCCGTCGGTGTCTGGATTCAGCACGCGCACTTCGGCGCCGGGAAGCGGCTTGCCCACCGTATCGGCGCGAAACGGTTTCAGATCGTTGAGCGTCACCGCCGTGCAAGCTTCCGTCAGCCCGTACCCGCACGTCACCGGAATTCCCAGATCGTAGAAAAACTGCAACGTCGAAGGATCCGTAAATGCTCCGCCAACAATCAACGCCCGCAGTTCTCCGCCAAACGCCCTGTGCACTTGCGGCAGCAGCCGCCGGCTGATCTGCACTCGCGGACGCCCGCGCGTCAGCATCTTATTCAGCCCGATCAATCGGTCGAGCATCCAGCGCTTGCGAGGCGTCAGTTCATCGAACTTCGCCCGCAGTCCGCGCTCCAGATTCTTCAGCACCATCGGCACCAGGCTCACATAAGTGATGCGATAGCGCACAAACGCATCGCGCACAAACTCCGGACGCAGCGTTCGCAAATGAACCACGCAAGCTCCGCACACAAACGGCCCGATAAATCCCACCATGAAATCAATCGCGTGATTGGTGGGCAGGATGCTCAAATAGCGCACGCCCGGCCAAAACGGATACCACGCCGTCAGCGAAGTGCACTGCTCCAGATAACTGTCGTGGGTGAGCACGCATCCTTTCGGACGCCCTCCCGTCCCCGACGAATAGACGATGCAAGCCGTGTCTTCACGTTGCCGCGCCACAAACTGCGGCTCGCCCTTGCGACGGAATTCTTCCCAGCGATAAGCGCCGCGCAAATCCGCGCCCGCCGGCGCCTCCGTCACCAGCACAATCTCCGCCGTGAGTTTTGCGAACTCCGGTGACTGCGTAATCGCCCGCCACAAGTAGTATTCAACCACCAGAAACCGCGCCTTCGAATGCGCCAGCAGTTGCAGATGCTCCGCGGCGGTCAATTTGTAGTCCAGCGGAACCAGCACGCCACCGCAGAAGAAGATCGCGTATGCCGAAATCAGCCACTTCGACTGATTCGTCATGATGATCGCGGCGCGGTCGCCCGCCTTGAAATCGGCGTCCTCAAGCGCGCGGCAAAGCGGACGCGCCATTTCCTTAAACTCAGAATAGGTAAGCCGAACTTTTTCGCGGTCACGATCGGCTTCAATCAGGCAGGTTTCGTTCGGCCAGCGCTCCAGCGCATCCTTAAGCGCCGCACCCAGACTGGCATATTGTCGGAGATCAAGCATTCAATGTTCTTATCTCACCACGGAGACACATAAGTTCTACAGCCGAGCCTGGATCCGATTTGCCAGTGTCCGGAAATCCGACACGCCCTGCAGTTCATAGTCCGGCAACTCGATGCGGAAGTGATGCTCCAGCCGCGTCAGTAGATCGAGCGCTTGCAGGCTGTCGATGCCTAGTGTCTTGAAAAAGTCGTCGTCGGGTGTGAGCTTTTCCCGCGGCACTTTAAAATGCAAAGCCGCGAGATTCAGGATTTCGTCGAGCGTGCGATCGGCAGTAGGCGCTGACATAACGTAACGTCCTTCAAATTACAAATTACAAATCGCCAATTGCAAATTTACGGCAAGTACGGCTGCGGCCCCTCGTTCTCCACAAACTTGCGCAGCCCTTCTTCGACCGCTGGACGCGAGTATAGGTCGCAGAAGATATCGATCTCCCGCTTCAACTCCTCATAAGGAATCGGCTTCACAAACTGCTTCGCCGCCGCTGCCGTCCGCCGGTCAAATTTCCCCACCTGGCTGGCCGTAGCGCGCGCCACCCGCAGCGCCTCGCCCTCGGCGGCAATCTGGCTCACCAGGCCGATCTGCTGCGCCTTCATCACATTGAAGCTGCGCCCGGTCAGCAGCAGGTCGCGCACCACCGCATTGCCCAAATCCCGCTTCAGACGCGGAATCCCGCCGAATCCCGGAATCAGCCCGAGCCGCAGTTCCGGAAAGCAAAATCGCGCCATGCGGTCGGCAATAATAATGTCGCAAGCCAGCGCCAGCTCGAACCCGCCGCCAAACGTCACCCCATGCACTGCCGCGATCGTCGTCAGCGGCGCCGCATCGAGCGCGTTCATCACGGCGTGAATGCGCTCCAGAAACTCCCTCACCCCGCGCAGGGCTACGCTCTTTTCCATCTCTTGCCCGCGCTGAAACAACTCGCGCAGATCCGCTCCCGCCGAAAACCCAGCCTTCAACGTTGAATGGACAATCAACGCACACGCTTCATTCGCCAGCCCCGGCAGAGCCGCGGCAAATTTCTCCAACTCGTCGAGCGTGAGCGACCCGATCTCATTGCAAGGCTCGCGATGCAATGCAAGCTCAATCGCTCCATTCACGATCTGCCACGAAAGCGTCTGCCCTTTGAAGTCGTTCATACCGTCTTCGCCGCCTGGTTCTTCGAGGCCTCGTACATCGCGTCAATTTCGCTTCGAAACCGCTCTGCGATCAAGTCGCGCTTCAGCTTTCCGTTCGCTGTCAGCAACCCGTTCTCGATGGTGAACGCTTCCTCCACCAGATGAAACGCCCGCACTTGCTTGTAATGCGGAAGGCCCGCATTCACAAGGTCCAGCGCCGCCTGCGTTTTCTCGCTGCTCACCTTGCCCATGACCAGCGCCGCCAGATATCCGCGCGCATTGCCCACCAGCACCACCTGAATCGCATCCGGCAACTCGTGCAGGATCTTATCCTCAATCGGCTCCGGAGCAATGTTATGCCCCGACCCAAGAATGATCAGGTTCTTGATGCGGCCGACAATCTTCCAGTTTCCGTTCGCGTCCACTTCGCCTTGATCGCCAGTATGAAACCAGCCGTCGCGCAGCACCTTCGCCGTCTCCTCCGGACGATTCCAATATCCCGGAAAAATATTCGGTCCGCGCACCACGATCTCCTCATTTTCCGCGACCTTCATCTCCACGCCCACAATCGCCGGCCCCGCGCGCCCTGGGATCACCGGAGCATCCGGATCATCCATGGTGCAGATCGCCGTCGTCTCAGTCAGGCCATACACCTGCAAGACCGGGATGCCCAGCATCATGAAGAACAGTTGTGTCTCCACACTCAGCGGCGCCGAGCCGCAAATCAGAGCACGCAGCTTGCCGCCGATCATCTTCTTTCGGATGGTCGGAAACACGAGCCGATTCGCGAGCCCGAGCCAGAGCCCGTCCCCGGCGCGCGATTTGCCCTCCTGCCGCCGCACCCACGCGCCCTTTGCTTTGGTGTACACCTTTAAAGGAAATCCACGTGTCTTCCAAAGCTGCTCGTCGACCGCTTTGCGCATGCGTTCGAGAAGCGCGGGAACATTCAGGAAATAATCCGGCGCCGCCAGCCGCATCTCGGTGGCAATCTTCCCCAGATCCGTGTTCAATGTCAGCTTGCTGCCGCGTAGCAGACAGGTCAGCATCATGATCCACGAGCCTGCAAAGCAAAGCGGCAGGTAATGAAACACGGCGTCCTGCCCCGGGCGCTTTTTCATAAGCTGATCCAGCCGCCCCGAAGTGCAGCTCAGCATGTGCGCGACGTTGCCCGCGTTCAGCATCACGCCCTTTGCCTCGCCCGACGTGCCCGAGGTGTAGACGATCGTTACCACATTTTCTTCCGCAACCGCCAGTGCCGGATTCTCCACCGGCCCGCGCCCCGCCGTGAAAACATTTTCGAAGCAGAAACATGGCGGCGCTTCCGGCCACGCCTGAACGATTGCGTCAGCCAACGACTGCTCGCCGCAAGCAATCACCGAGGGCCAGCAATCTTTCATCATCGCAACCAGCTCGGCCGGCGCCTGCCGCGCGTACAGCGGCACCACGGTCAGCCCCTCCGCCATGACGGCCAGATCCATGGCCACCCACTGCATCGAGTTATGCGCCAGCAGCGCGCACCGGTCGCCCTTCTTCAGCCGCAGCCGCCGCAGATAAGCCCGCGCCACCAGCACCTGAGCCAGCAACTGCCTCGCAGTGAGCGAAACCGCCTGCCCGTCGCGCAGTTCCTGGAGCACAGCGGAATCCCCACTGCGCTCCAGGCTCGCAAAAATGCTTTCAAGAAAAGTCATCGGCTCTTATAAATTGTCATCCTGAGCGGAGTGGATGATTCGCGAAGCGAATCGACCACGGAGTCGAAGCATCCCTAAACGCCAAACTCACCACCGCCGCTGCAGGGCGTTCTCCCCGCCCGTTCTACCCGTACGCCGCCACCAGTTCCTTCAACCCGTCGCTCATCGGCGGCAGATAATCCTCCCAGCTCCATTCGCCGCGCCGCGTGGGAAACTTCGGATACCGCCGCTGCACTTCTTCTTCGAAATACACGCCCATGCGCGCCATCAATTTCAAATTCCTCACCACGGTCCGCGCGATCCCGTCGGCAATCCGCTCACCGTCGCGATCCAGAATTTCGAGTGCCGCCAGAGTCCGCGCCTCCAGGTCCGGATCGTCCACATTCATCAGTAACTCCTGGTGCCCGCGCTCGTTCATCAAATTCCGTATGCGCTCATCCATCGTGATCCCCGCCGACGCCACCAACGCCGGCATCGATGTCACAATCCCGTGATAGCGCGAAGACAGCAGCATGCGACAAGCCCGCAGAATGCTGACCATTTGGTACATGTTGTAATCGTCCGAGGTCAGCACCGGAACGCCGCCCAACTTCTCCGAGATACGCCGGCAAGGCCGGGCATCCATGCGCTCGGTCGCCGCCATGATCACAAACACATTCTTCTTCTGGCGGAACGCGGCCACCGCATTAGCGATCGAACTCAAGTAATGTTCGTAGGCGCGATCCGCCTCCGGTCCCGAATTATGAAAGTAGGGACCGCGGTAGTGGCTTTCTTTGTATGCGCCCGTCAGGCTGTGCAGCGCGGCTTTCGCCACCGACGCCTTCACCGGCCACTCAAACGGATTGATCGGACATACCACCAGCGCCGGCGTCTTCCCGTCCCACCCGACATCGCGCAGCGCTTTCTGCCCATACTCCGCGCCCAGCGGCTCAAACGTCCACGCCGTATCCGTGCCCAGTTCCGTGGGCACGCCCAGTTCGCGCAAAATGTTCCGCGACTCGTTGTTGCGCGTGATCACCAGCGAATTCTTGCAATATCGCCCGCACATCTTCGCGACCAGCGGATCCATCTGTCCCGCCTCGGCGCCGTACCCGACCGACAACTTGTTCTCCGCCGCCGCAATGCCCAGCGACCCGATCATCATCGTCGCCAGCGCATTCGCAAATTTCGACTTGAACATCGAACCTTCACACGCCACCACGCCATGATGTTTAGGCACTTCATTCGCCAGGAAGGGCGGAAAAATATCCGGCAGCCGCACCTGCGACGTGCCTGCGAAGTATCCGCGCGACCGGTCAAAATTAAACGTCATCATGCTGAAGTCCACATTCTCCGGCCCAAGAATCCGCCGGATCTGCCGCAGCATTTCTTCCACTCGCACATCCGACCCCGTATTGCGCGTCCCGTTGTAGCCCGCAAAAAGCAGTTTCAGTTTCTCGCCCGGCTGCCACGGCTCGCGCTTGCCCATCATCCACTGAATTTTCTTGCCCTCGATGATGCTCGATACCCACGCTTCCAGAACGAAGTCCATCATGCGGCGGACCCTCCTGCTCTGGCGTTCTCCGGCCATGCTTGATATGGATATTCAAAATTGCGTTCGCGGCTGAACCGGAGCAGCGGAAAACTGTATTGCGAAAACGGCGTCGGCTTGCGTCCCATTTCCGTTGTCACCCGCGTGTTGTCGAACACCGTATTCCAGGTCAGGTACGGGAGGAAGACCTTCAGCAGCGCCGCTCCGTGCCCCACCGAACCTTTGCGTTTCGCCAGCGCATTAACGATGGAACTGAAGGGCTTTTCCACGATCGGCAAAAACACCGGCCCACGCTTGTTCTGCTCGGCTGCCAGCGCCTTAGTCAACTCCTGAAACGTCTGCGCATCGTTGCCAGACGAAAGATGATAGGTATCGTGCTCGGGATCCGTCTTCATGTGCAAGGTCGAAATCGCATCCGCCACGAAATCCACATTCACAATGTCGATCTTGTCGTGCGGACGAAACGGCAGTACCGGCAAACCCGCCAAAAACACGAACGATCGCACCATGTCGAACTGCGTCGTCTGCGGATAGCGGCTGTCTCCCAGCACGATGCTGGGCCGGAAAATCGTCAGCGGCACATCCGGCAGCAACTCGCGCACCATGTGCTCGCAGAACTTCTTCGTCCGCGCGTAAGGATCGTAATCCGAGCGTTCCCACTCAATCGCCCGGTCTTCCACAACCACTTCGTGGCTGCGTTTCCCCGCGACCGCCACCGTGCTCACATTCGAAAACCGCCGCAGCCCGTGATAGTACTGCGATTGCCGCGCCAACTGCACCACTTCGAGCGTCCCGCGCAGATTCACGTTCAAACAACTTTTTTCCGACTTCCGATTCAGCGAAGCCGCGCAGTGGATCACCGAATCGGTGGTGTGCACGAGCCGGTCGTAATCTCCCGGGCCGAGCCCGAACTGTGGCGACGTGAGATCGCCGCAAAAAATCCGGATTTTCAGCTGCAAGTATTCGTAGAATTTCGGAAACGGCAGGTGCAACTGCAAGGCATGCCAGAGCCGCAGCTCCGCTTCGCGCGGATCGCGGCTGCGCACCAGCAGATTCAAGGACGCGTCATGCTGGTCGAGCAGATTCGCGGCGACGTGCGCGCCGATGTACCCGGTCCCACCGGTCAGGAAAATTGCCACGTTGCTCCGTTTGTCCCCGTTTTCATGTCGTCGCCATTTTCGCGCGTCGTCGTTGTCGTGGGCGGCGGCATCTGCAGCACACGCGGCGCGCGCGCTTCCAGCGGACGCCCTTCAATCAGCGGATACGTCCACCGCCGTAATGCCGGAATATGAATGTCGATCCAATACTCCCACCAGTCCAGCCCCGCCGTGTCATAGCCGAAGATCTCTTTCTCTTCCGGCGTCAGAGCCTGCGACAATTTCTCCACATTATCCGCGACAAAATCATGCTCGTTGTGCAGAATAAACGGCTCGAACAGGCCGATCAGTTTTTCCACGCGCTCCAGGTTACGCTCGGTTTTCGCGAGCGGCTTCGTCATCGCAGATGGCAGTGGAGACATCACGCGCTGAATCGACTTGATGATCATCTTCTGCGCCGGCGCCGACATGCGGTTATAACGCTCTTTCGAAACCGGAATCGCATCCATCCGCAGTCGCAGCCAGTACTCCAGACCTTCCTGCGCCCGATAGTGCCGCCGGTGTCCCAGGCTGGTCAACTCAATCGACCGCCCCATGTCGCAGGGATTCGTTACCGACGTCGCCAACTGGTACAGCGGATCGTGCCGCCGCTCCACCAGCGCCGCGCCAATCAGCGTCATCCCGGCGCACACCGCATCCACCGGAATAATGTCCAACCGCTTGCGTTCGTTCGAGGGCAGTTGCCGGAACGCCGTCCCCAGCAGATACGACAGCGACGCCGAAGTATTGATTCCCTCATTCCACCCGCGAAACGGCTTCGCCACCGAAGTCTCAACAATTGCCGGACGCACAATCGCAATCGGCAGCCCGGCGCCATGTTTGGCAATCAGCGATTCCGCCAGGCTCTTGGTGAACGTATAAGTATTCGGCCAGCCCAACTCCTGCGCGCGCCGGGTGGCTTCTTCCGTAAGATAATTTTTCAGCCAGCGAACCTTGTTCTTGCGGATCTGGTTTTCCAGCGCTTGCCCGCTCAGCCCCTTTGCGGCGTGCTCTTTCTCCAGCGACTGCCTCTTCAGTTCCTCGGCGACTTCCGGTCCTTCCACCCGCGCTTCCGCCGACTCTACCAACCCATGCAATCGATGCCACTCTTTTTCCGCGTCGAAGTCCTTCAAGTGCGTCGGTGTGTAATTCGGACGCACCCGCTCACTAACGCGGCCATCGCGCTGCCCGGCCACATAACAAGTCGAAAGATGCAGCAACGCCGCGTGATCCGAACCGCGGATGAATTCGATCAGGTGATAAGCAGAATCCACATTCACTGCCAAAGCGTCCCGCAGATCCGGATTGAAATCCGTCAACCCCGAGCTGTTGATGATCAGATCGAGATCCTTGCGCAACCGCGCGGCAGTCTCAGAGTCAAGCCCCAGGCCGGGCTGTGAAACGTCGCCTTCCACCACCTCAATCTTCTCCGCCAGCAAGGCGCCCAACCGATCGCCGTATTTCTCGAACAACGGATCGAAAACCGGCGAGCCTTCGATCATCTTTTCGAAGCGCTCCTGCGCCGGACTCGACTTCTGCCGCCGGATCAGCAGATAGAGCTTCCCGATCTCGGAGAGATCCATCAACGTATTCGCCAGCCACACCTTGCCGATAAATCCGGTGACGCCGATCAGCATCACGCGCTTTCCGCCCAGCGCCTTCCGCACCGAAAACGGCGCCGGGTGCCGGGTTTCGTCGAAATACACAATCGGGCGAACCCGCGGCGCCTCCACCCGCACCGCCGGCACAATCGCCGACGCCAGCGCCTTTGGACCGCGCAGACCGAGCGCGCGCACCCAGCGCGCCGGACTCTGCTGCCCGTCCGGGCCCGCTTCGCGAATCCGCGCAAACAGTCCCCGCGGCCGAATCACCGGACTGAGCAGCCGACCGGTTGCAACGCCATCGCGGAAATCGAGCCGGTTCGCAATAATCCACCGCACTCCCAGATGCCGCGCCAGCGGCCGCATCACGTGCTCCAACCCCTGGCTCACCAGCACCACGTCCACGCCTGTCGCCTGCAACGCCTTCAGGTGCCGCACCCCTTCTTCTTTGAGCAGCGGCTTCAGCTTGTACTCGAATTCTTCTTCGCCCAACAGATCGAGCCGGTCGCGCGTAATCCCGCGGAGCACGGAGTGCACGATCCGAGTCGCGGCGACGCGGTTCGCCGCATACAAAAACGGCCGCAGCAGCGCCATCAAAAGCACCAGGACGCGGCGCGCCGCCCGCGCGATAAATGTCTGGCTGTTCCAGGTAAAAAAGGCGATCGGACGAACCGTGGTCAGTTCCAGCAAACTTCCCTCGACCCGCCAGTAAACGGGCGACGAAGGCCGCGAACGCCCGGATGGCGAGGCTATGGACGAAGCCGACGCGCTGGCGTCAAGTGACGTCAGCGTCGGTCCCCCGGCGAGATTGTTCACAGGTTCCACGAATCAACATCCGGCGCCGGCCACAGTATCTCGAGTCGGCAAGCCGGAATCCACCCATTTTAACCCCTCCTTCACAAAGGACGAAGAATAACCGTAAGCCCATCTCCACGCGGGTTCTTACCCCCGCCGCTCGACCCAGCACACATCCCAATACCTGCCGAATTTTCGTCCATTCTCGCTGAACACGCCCACCACCTTGAATCCGAATCGCCGATGAAGCGCTTCGGTCGCGGCATTCGGCAACGCGTACCCCGCCACAAAGCGATGAATATCCTCGCCCTTCAACAGTTCAAACAATTCCGTGTACAACCGCCTTCCCATGCCCTTCCCGACACCCTCCGGCGCGCAATAAATCGTGGTCTCCACCGTCGTCTCATACGCCGCCTTGGGACGGAACCGCGTCGTCCCCGCATACCCCATCACGGTCCCATCTTCCTCGGCGACCAAAAGCCGATGCCGCCCCGTCGAACCAAACTGCCCAAACCAAGTCTCCCGCCGCTCCACCGTATAAGCTTCAATGTCGAATGTCACAGGTGTATTCAGAACGTAGTAGTTATAGATCTCGGTGATCCGCGCCAAGTCCCCCCGCTCCGCCGTCCGAATCCGCGTCTCGCTCATCGCTGTCCTCGAATCTGTATTCCGCAACTACCGCATTACCCATCCTAAGACCGCGGCTGCCGCAACCAGCCAAGCCGAGTTCATTCGAAACCGGAGCAGCGCGATCAAGCTCACGCCGAACACGACCAGCGCTGTCCGGTCCACAATCGATGCCTTCCCCAACTGCATCGCCACCACTGCCATCAACGCGAGCGAGCCCGCGACCACTCCATCGAGCGCTGCCGCCGCCACTGCCGATCTTCGCAGCCGCGGAATCAACGGCCCGCTCACCGCCACCAGCAGGAACCCCGGCAGAAAAATTCCCACCGTCGCCACCGCCGCGCCCATCCAACCGGCCACCACGTATCCGATGAACGTCGCGGTCGTAAACAGCGGACCGGGCGTAAATTGCCCCACCGCGACCGCGTCAATCAACTGCTTGTCCGTCAGCCAGTGCAGACGCTCGACAAACTCGGTCTGCAGAAATGCCAGCAAAACATATCCACTGCCGAACACCACCGATCCGATTTTCAGAAACGACAAAAACAGCCGCGCCAGCCCGACCGGGAAAGCCGTGCCCACAGCCGCAACCGCCATCGCCCCAGCCACAACTTTCGGAAGCCCAACGACTTTCTGAAACCCCATAAGTTTCTGAAACCCAACCGCGCCCGCACCCACCAACCGGTTCTTCATCGCCAAAGCCGCCGCCGATACTAACCCGGCAAACACCAGGACCAGCACTGGACTGACTCCCAAAAGACTCAGCACCCCGGCCAGCACGGCAATCACCGCCAGCAGAGCCGTGCGCACACCGGTTCGTCCCAGCTTCCCCAGCGCCTGAATCACGATGGCGACCACGGCCGGCTTGATCGCGTAGAGCACGCCTTCGGCCTTCGGCAGCGAGCCAAAGCGCACATAAGCCCACGCAATTACCGACACAATTATGGCCGCCGGAATGATGAAGCAACAGCCAGCCACAATCAGTCCGCGCCAGCCGCGCTTCAACTGCCCCACAAATATGGCGACTTCGGTCGAACTCGGCCCCGGAATTAAATTGGCCGCCGCCAGCCGGTCCAGGAATTCCTCATGGGTAATCCATTGGCGCCGGCGCACGAATTCTTCTTCCATCATTGCCAGATGGGCCGCCGGGCCGCCAAACGCAATCGTGCCCAGCTTCAGAAACACCAGGGCGATCTCCCCCAGCGACGGACGGACTCCGCCGCCCGGGGCCGTTGCGTAATTCAAGCCGCCTACTCCTCGAACACGGCGCGATAGAATCCGCCCGCCAACACTCCGCCTACAATCGGAGCTACCCAGAACAGCCACAATTGCGAGACTGCCCATCCGCCCACAAACACCGCGGGGCCCGTGCTTCGCGCCGGGTTCACCGAAACATTCGTTACCGGAATCCCAATCAGGTGAATCAGCGTCAGTCCCAGCCCAATCGCAATCGGCGCCAACCCCGCCGGAGCCCGCTTATCCGTCGATCCCATGATGATCATCAAAAAGAAAAACGTCAGCACCACTTCCGCCACCAAGCACGACAGCAGCGGATAATGGCCCGGCGAGTGCATCCCGTACCCATTTGAAGCAAAGCCGCCGGCCAAGTTGAAGCCTTCCTTCCCCTTCGCAATTACGTAGAGCGTGCCCGCTCCCGCGATTCCGCCGAGCACTTGCGCCACGACGTACGGCAAGAATTCCGCTGGCGGAAATCGCTTTCCCACTACCAGCCCCGCCGAAACCGCCGGGTTCAGATGACACCCGGAAATGTGCCCAATGGCGAACGCCATTGTAAGCACCGTCAGTCCGAAGGCCAGCGCCACACCGGCAAATCCAATCCCCAACTGCGGAAATGCCGCCGCCAGCACAGCGGCCCCGCATCCCCCAAATACCAGCCAGAAGGTTCCAAAGAATTCGGCAATGGCCCGTTTCGATAAGCTCATACTGCCTCCTTAATGAAAGTTATGGGTGAACGCTATTCAACTGGTACCGCTTTCCCTACTGCGAAAACGGAAAGAATTGTACCGCATCGGCGGCGCTGTGCAGCGTAGGCGGAATTACAAGCAGAAAATGGAGGGGCAAGCGAAAAAAATAAGGAGGATTGGCCGGTTCGCCTCTCCCCCGAGAAACGATGATCGGCAACTTGGCCGAGCAGGGCTACGAAGCCGGAACCCAATTGCTGCGCTCGACAAAGGTCGGAGGTTCATAGGTGCGTCCTTTTGCCAGCCGTTTCTCCTCTCGGCGCGTGGACCACAACAGGATAGGGCCGAGCGATGCGGCGGTGAGGCGGGCGACGACCGGGAATTCTCCCTCGAGTTCGCGGCGCAGTTTGTGAATGCGCTCACTCACGCCTTGATTGACTTTCTTGAATTCTCGCTCCATCACCCAAAGCGCCGCATTGTAAGCGCTGCTGAGCTTCTTCACTTCCCGCGTGAAGCGCTCACGGACGCGGGGATCGGAGCAGTCTTTGTAGCGTTGCCAGCCCAGAAGCATGGTCTGGCACATGCGATAAAGACTCGGTCCATTGCTCTCGAAATCGCGCCAGAAGGCCCAATCCAGGAACCTCTTCGAATCCTCGCGCGAGATGGCGGCGTGCCGGAAGTTGAATTTGAACTGCCCGTGGATGTCGGCGGGGTCAATGTCCGCCAGCAAACGGCCCTGATCGGCCATTTCCTGGTAAAGCGGCGTGCCCGGAACCGGCGTGTAGAGCATGAACTGGTGGAAGTCGGTCTGGTAGGCGACCGCCGATTCGATTTCCCCGACGATGTTGTCTGGCGTGTGGTGCTCGAGTCCGATGATCGTCGAGCCTTGCACTCGTATGCCGTGTTTGCGAAGCTCGCGCGTAAGTTGCCCAACTTCCTCGCCCTGCAGTTTGCTATAGCTCGATCTTGGAGATTCCAAACCCATCCATATCCAGGAAACGCCGAGTTCGACCAGTTCCAGCATGGTGTACTTGCGAATCGCATTGGCGGAAGCAAAGACGGAAAGCTCCCAGCTCTTGCCGGCCTCCTTCATACGTTCCAGCAAGCGCATGGCGCGCGTGCGGTGAAGCAGGAAGTTTTCGTCCATCACAAAAAACGAATTTACTTTTAACTTCGCTTCGATCCCGCACATTACGTCGAACAGTTCATCGCCGGTCTCGTAGAAGTTGACGAACTTCCCTTTGCCGCCAAAAAAAGCGGAGGTGGTGCAGAAGTTACACCCCATGGGGCAGCCCACCGACGGAATGATAGTTGCTGCCGTGCTGCCCTTCCGGTTCGGAAGGCGGATTCCCATGATGCGTGTCTCCAGTCCTGAGACAATCGCGGGATGGCGAATCGGCGCGTGCTCGTCTTCGCCCAGGTACCGGCGCATCCAGGAGATGCCTTCTCCGCGCACGATGTGGTCGGCGTCGATCATCGTTTCAATCCCGGGAACGGCGGCTACGTGTCCGCCCACTATGATCGTCGAGTCCGGCGATAGCTCTCGCACCATGCGGCACATCTCGCGCACCTTGCCCAAGTTCACGATGATTCCAGAGATGCCCACGATGTCGTAATGGTTCTTCGTCAATTCACGAGCGAAGGCTTTGCGGGTGGGGAAATCCAGCACGCTGCACGGCGCCGAAATATTTTCCTGAATCATCATGATGCCCCAGGAGCGATGGAACATGCGCAGCGAGAAGCTGCCCTGCGCCCGCGTGACCTGGTTGTGATAAAGCTCCATCGGATTGATGGACCGGCTGCCAAATTCGTCGTCTTGCGCATATGGCCCGAAAACCGAACTGAGCAAGATGCGAGCGTGACTTCCCTTTGGATGAGTTTCCATAGATTCCATGCGTAAAGAATATTGCGCGGCAGAGGTTTTTCGCGGTGATCTCAGATCACATTACAAAACTATTACGTATACTTACATCCTTAAGGGCATGTACTTCCGGCAGGCTGCGCAAGAACTTGGCTTCGTATCAGGGCGTCGCCGCTATAGCTAAATCCACAGTTGGAATTTTCCGCAGCCGCTTTCGGCGATCAACCTTCAACGGTTGCCAGCGAGCCTTTCTTCCGCTTATTCGATTGCAGAATTTTCTTGCGCAGGCGCAGAGATTTCGGCGTGACCTCGACGAACTCATCGTCGGCGATGAATTCGATGGCCTGTTCGAGATTGAGATTGCGATAAGGGACCAGGCGAATTGCTTCGTCGGAAGTTGAAGCGCGCATGTTCGTCAGCTTCTTTTCGCGCACAATGTTGACATCGAGATCCGTGTCTTTCGCATTCTCGCCGATGATCATGCCTTCGTAAACGTCGACGCCGGGCCCGGCGAAAAGTATGCCGCGCTCCTGCAGATTGTAGAGAGCGTAGGAGGTCGTAAGCCCGGGCCGGTCGGCGACCAGCGCGCCCGTCGGGCGATGCGGGATTTCTCCCTGCCACTCGATGTATCCGTCAAAAAGCGCGTTCATGACGATGGTGCCGCGCGTGTCGGTGAGGAGCGTGCTGCGCAGCCCGATCAGCCCGCGGCTGGGCACGCGAAATTCGACGCGCACTCGCCCATAGCCGTGATTGTGCATGTTGGCGACTTCGCCTTTGCGCGAGCCAACATGCTCCATGATCACGCCGACGAATTCCTCGGGGACATCGACGGTGAGGTGCTCGACCGGCTCCATCAGTTTGCCGTCGATGCGCTTGGTTACGATCTCGGGTTTGCCGACCATCAATTCGTAACCTTCGCGGCGCATCATTTCGATGAGAATGGAAAGCTGCAACTCGCCGCGGCCGAGAATCTTGAACGAGTCCATGCTGCCCGTCTCTTCCATGCGCAGCGAGACATTGGTGAGCAGCTCTTTATCCAGGCGCTCGCGCAGATTGCGCGACGTGACGTAGTTGCCTTCGCGTCCGCAAAACGGAGACGTGTTGATGGTGAACAGCATCGCAATCGTCGGCTCGTCGATGACGATAGGCGGCAGCGGCGCGGGATTCTCGGCGCTGGTAATCGTTTCGCCAATGGTGATGCCTTCAACGCCAGCCACGGCAATGATGTCGCCCAGCGAAGTTTCCGTAATGTCGGTGCGCTTGAGCCCGGAGAAGCTGAAGAGCTTGGTGATCTTAGTCTTATGCAGCGAGCCGTCGCGCTTTGCGATAGCAACGTCTTCTCCAGTCTTCATGGTTCCAGAAAAAACGCGGGCAATGGCGAGGCGGCCAAGGTAATCGCTGTAATCGAGGTTCGCGACCAGGATTTGAAGCGGCCCGTCGGCGTCTCCTTGCGGCGCGGGAATGGTGTCGATAATCGACTCGAACAACAGACGCAGATCCTCGCCCGCCGCTCCCTGATGCACGGCCGCCGTTCCCGCCTTGGCGTTGGTGTAGAGGACGGGAAAGTCGAGTTGCTCTTCCTTGGCGTCAAGATCGATAAAAAGGTCGTAAACCTCGTTAAGAACTTCCTGCGGACGAGCGTCGGGGCGGTCGATTTTGTTGATGACGACGATCGGCTGGAGATTCGCTTCGAGCGCCTTGCTCAGCACGTAACGAGTCTGCGGCAGCGGGCCCTCGCTGGCATCGACCAGCAGCATGACGCCGTCCACCATCTTGAGGGCGCGCTCCACTTCGCCGCCAAAATCGGAGTGGCCGGGCGTGTCCACGATATTGATTTTTACGCCCGCATAAAACACAGCCGTATTTTTGGCAAGAATAGTGATGCCGCGCTCGCGTTCCAGGTCGTTCGAATCCATAACGCGCTCGGCCACGGTCTCGTTGTCGCGAAAAGTGCCACTCTGCCGGAGCATGGCGTCAACCAGCGTGGTCTTGCCGTGGTCCACGTGGGCAATAATGGCGATGTTGCGAATACTCGGATTCAGATCGAAAACTCCTTAGTGTTGCCGTTTGGGGCTTACTACTACTTTACTATGGCGGGGAGCTTTGGGGTTTGAACGAAGAAAAGCTTGAACAGCCGCGCAGCTGTCCAAGCGACTCCAGGAATGCGTGGACCGCGGCCCTGTTTGGGAGGAAGGAAACGACGAAGCTAGTGCTCCGCCGTTTCGACGAACTCCGGCCCGCTTTCGGGTACGCTTTCCGTCCGTGATCGGAGCTACGTTTCTTCTTTTTCGTGTTCGGGCGGCTGGAGGAACCGCGGGCCGCCGTGATTAAATAGAAAGGATTCGTGGAAAACTTATGCCTAATGGAGTTACAAACGACGCTAAGACTTATTCGATGCTGATCAATGGTCAGTGGGTCGCAAGTAAGTCGGGCAGGACTTTTTCCGTGTATGATCCGTCAACTGAAGAGGCGATCGCACAGGTTCCCGACGCTAACGTGGACGACGTGGACCGCGCGGTCGCGGCTGCCAAGGCCGCCTTTGAAGAAGGTCTGTGGGCGACAACAACGGCACAGGAGCGCGGGCGCGTTCTATTCCGCCTGGCCGAAAAGGTGCGCCAGAACCTTTCCGTGCTCGCCGAACTCGAATGCCGTAACTCGGGTAAGCCGATTGTTGAGGCCGAGTTCGACATCAGCGACGTGGCTACGTGCTTCGAATACTATGGCGGGCTGGCCACGAAAGTCGTCGGCTATGTAAATCCCATTCCCGACAACGCGATGAGCCTGTCGCTGAAAGAACCGATGGGCGTTGCCGGGCAGATCATCCCCTGGAATTATCCGTTGCTGATGGCGGCGTGGAAACTGGCTCCGGCACTGGCTGCGGGCTGCACCTGTGTGCTCAAACCCGCTGAGCAAACGCCGCTCACCGCGCTCGAACTCGCGAAGTGGTTCGAGGAGGTCGGCCTGCCGGAGGGGGTGGTGAACGTAGTCACCGGTTTCGGCGAAAGCTGCGGCTCGCCGCTGGTCAAGCATCCAGACGTGAACAAGATTGCTTTTACCGGCTCGGCTGCTGTCGGCAAGATCATCGTGAAAGAGGCTGCCGACACGCTTAAGCGCGTGACGCTCGAACTGGGAGGCAAGTCGCCTAACATCTTTTTTGCCGATGCGGACTTTGAAGCCGCCATCGATGGGGCGCTGTTTGGTGTTTTCATCAATCAGGGAGAAGTTTGCTCGGCCGGCAGCCGCATCCTGGTGCAGAAATCGATTTACGACAAATTTGTGGAAGCGATGGCCGAGAAGGCGAAGAAGATCAAAATCGGTCCGCCGCTCGAGCGCGAGACTAAGATGGGATCGCTGGTGTCGAAGGAGCAATACGACCGCGTCTGCTCGTACATCGAGATCGGCAAGAAAGAAGCCAAAGTGGCCGCTGGCGGAGGGCGCGCCGATAAGTTCGCAAAGGGTTACTATGTTCAGCCGACTATCTTCTACAACGTGGATAACAGCGCCCGCATCGCGCGCGAGGAAATCTTCGGCCCGGTCGCGGCCGTGATTCCGTTCGATGACGAAAAGGACGCGCTGAAGATCGCGAACGACACGCTCTACGGACTGGCCGCTGCCGTCTGGACGCGCGACATTGTCAAAGCCATGCGCGCGGTGAAAGCGCTCCGCGCGGGTGTCGTGTGGGTGAACCACATGCAGCCGACTTATGTGGAAGCGCCTTGGGGCGGCTACAAGCAGTCGGGCTTTGGCCGCGAACTCGGGCCTTGGGGCATCGAAGAGTATCTTGAGACCAAGCAAGTGTACATCAATCTGAATGAAGCTCCGATCGGTTGGTACTAAGAACAGTTGCCAGGTGCCCGTGGTCAGGTGCCAGTAGAACCGGCCCTGGCGCGGGCAGGTACTAACTGCGAACTGAGAGCTGCGAATTGAATTATGTATATTATTCATGCGGATTGAAGGGGGAGTAATGACGACGGCTATAACGAACCATGCCATGACCGGCCAAGAGATGGTCGATCTTTCGAAGAAACACACGCTGTATGAGTGGTCGGCGCAATCCAAGGCCGATCCCATCCCGGTGGCGCGAGCCAAGGGTATTTATTTTTGGACGCCGGAAGGGAAGCGCTTCATCGACTTCAACAGCCAGTTGATGTCGGTGAACATCGGACACGGCGATGAGCGCGTCATCCGGGCGATTGCCGAGCAGGCATCGGCGCTGGCCTATGCCAATCCGTTCATGGCGACGGAGCCGCGGGCGCGGCTGGGGGCGAAGCTGGCGGAGATCGCTCCGGGCGATATTGACACGTTTTTCTTTACGAACGGCGGCGCTGAAGCCAACGAGAATGCCATCAAGATCGCGCGCTTCTTCACCGGACGCCACAAAATCCTCGCGCGTTATCGCTCGTATCACGGCGCGACGGCGGGCGCCATCAGCCTTACGGGCGATCCTCGCCGATGGGCCGCTGAGCCCGGCCTTCCGGGCGTGGTGCACGTACTCGATCCGTATCACGGCATCGAACGCGGATGGGAGCCGGCGGAAACTTCGCTGGCCATGATCGACGAAATCGTCCAGTTCGAAGGCCCGCACACGATTGCCGCATTCATTCTGGAACCGGTAACCGGGACGAACGGCATTCTTGTGCCTCCGGATGGATATCTGGAAGGGGTGCGGAAACTTTGCGACAAGTACGGGATTCTGATGATCGCCGACGAAGTGATGTCGGGCTTTGGCCGCACGGGCGAGTGGTTTGCGGTCGATCACTGGAAAGTCGTTCCCGACCTGCTGTGCATGGCGAAGGGACTTACTTCGAGTTACATTCCGCTGGGAGCGGTCGGCATGCGGCAACATATCGCCAGGCACTTCGACGACAAGGTGTTCTATGGAGGACTTACTTACAACAGTCATCCGATGGGATGCGCGGCGGCGCTGGCGGCGATTCGCGTTTGCGAGGAAGACAACCTGATCGAGAATTCGCGGAAGATGGGCGCGATCATGAAGGCGCTGGGCGCGGAGTTACGGGCGAAACATCGCTCGGTAGGCGCGGTGCGTTCGATCGGGCTGTTCGGCATCGTCGAGCTGATTCGGGACCGCAAGACGCGGCAGCCAATGGCGGAATTCAACGGCACCTCGGAGGAGATGGTCGCGCTCGGGAAGTTCTTCAGAGAGAACGGGCTCTATACCTTGGTGCGCTGGAATACCTTCTTTACCAATCCTCCGCTGTGCATCAACGAGCAGCAACTGCGGGAGGCGTTTGCGATCATCGACAGGGGGCTGGAGATTACGGATAAGGCGGTGGAGGAGTAGACAGGCTGCGGAAAGACTGACTTCAGAGACTAGCGCCAGGTGCGCTGCTGACTGTCGGAGGGGGAAATTATCATGGGAGTGTGGTGGGCTTTGGTGGCGTGATCGTTGATCACGGTTGCGGCCTGGGTGCGCAGGTTGCCGGCCTTGGCGTCGAAGTCGAGCGTGCTGACGCTGTGTTCACACTGCATGCAGGTGAACTTCATGCCGCCCTTGATGCGCTGGATTCTGTAGGCTTTCACTAGCTAAATTGTAGTCCCTCTGCAAGCGGGAGCGGGCAAGCGATGGTCGGGCAACGAAAGTAACGAGGGCAAAGCGCCGATGCGGCCGAGAGCCCGCGCTGAGCGCGGTCGAAGGGCAGCCCGTCGCCATAGGAGCGTGGCGTGTTCGACTTCGACGCCGTGGACGCCGGTGATGGCGTTGTTAGCGCCGGGTGTGCCGTCGAAATCGCATCATAGGTGTGGTTCGATAGTTCGATAGATGGAGCGTCGGCGGCAGTATAAAGCATGGAAGCGTTGGTTTAGAATCCTGCTAGGAAAGAGCGGTCACGGTCAGGAGATGACATGGAGAACTGGAAGCGGGCGGTGATTGCGGGATCGGTGGGCGTGGCGGCAATGTTGGTGCTGAAGGGGAGACGTCCGGCGGCGGTGTTGGTGGGAAGCGTTGGACTCGCGGTACTGGCGTCAGAGTATCCGAATCAGTTTGTACGGATTCGCGAAGAGCTGCCTTCGTACGTGCGAACGGGGACGCGGTTTCTGGATCTGGCGATGAAGATCGGCGACAAGATCGAGGAGTTGGCGGAAAAGCGCGCGGCGCGGGCGTTTGAGGAGCTGGGAGAGTACTAGCTGTTCGCTGATCGTCGTTCGCTATTCGCTGTTCGCAGTGCCAGGTACAGCCATTGGCGAACAGCGATCGGCGGCCGACGAATAGCGATCAGCGAACGCCGGGCATCACTCGATTCCCAGTTGCTTGCGGGCGTCGGGGCTTAGGCGTTCGGGAGTCCAGGGCGGACTCCAAACCACGTTGACGTTGGCGTTGCGAACGCCGGGGAGTTGCTCGACGCGGGATTTTACCTGCGCGCTGATGTTGACGTGCTCGGGGCAGCCTTGGGCGGTGAGAGTCATATCGACGGTGACGTCCTGTTGGCCTTCGGGTAGGTCGTCAAGGCGGATGTCATAGATCAGGCCGAGATCGACGATGTTGACGGGAATTTCGGGATCGTAGCACTGCTTGAGGGCGTTCAGAACGTCATCCTGGGCAAGGGGCATGAATTTCCTTTGCGGCTCGCTGAATGCTTGGAAAGCTTATTCATAGTTTAACTGATGAGATCAAGGCGGGATTGTAAGCGTACAATTCCGGTCATGAAACGAACGCTCGGCGTTGTTGTTGCCTCTCTTCTATTTTGCTTCTTCAGTTTTTCCACACCGAGTTTCGCTGCGCCGCGCACCCTGCGCGTCGATTATTACCACACCGGAAACTCGCACGAGGAGTGGTTCAGCCTGGATCGCGTGGTGCTTGAGCCGCTGGAGTGGCCGGGGAATCTGAACAAATCCATCGATGAAAGTCAGATGGGAAACTATCTGTTTGAGGTGCGCGAGCGAGGCAGCGGGAAGTTGCTCTACTCGCGCGGATTCAATTCCGTGTTTGGAGAGTGGAAGACGACGGAAGAGGCGCTCCACGGGAACCGGACGTTTTCGGAGTCGCTGCGCTTTCCGACGCCTGATGCGCCCGTGGAAGTGTCGCTGAAAGAGCGCGATGGGAGCGGCTTTCACGAAGTTTGGAAGACGGTGGTGGATCCGAAGGATAAGTTTGTGGATCGGTCGCGTCCACCTTCGCCGGGAGCGTTGATGGAATTGCAGAAGATGGGCGACCCGGCGACTAAGGTGGACTTGCTGGTACTGGGCGATGGTTACACGGCGGCGGAACGCGGGAAGTTTGAGCGCGACGCGCGGCGGTTCATGGAGGCGCTGTTTTCGACATCGCCGTTCAGCGAGCACCGGAAAGATTTCAACGTGTGGGGGTTGTGTCCGGCGGCGGAGGAGGCGGGCGTGTCGCGGCCTTCGAGCGGAATTTACCGGCGGTCGCCGGTGGGCGCTGCCTACGACACGTTCGGCAGCGAGCGCTACGTGCTGACCACGGAGAACCGGGTGTTGCGGGATGTGGCGTCGTTCGCGCCATATGAGTTCATCGAAATTCTGGTGAACGGGCAGACGTACGGCGGCGGCGGAATTTTCAATCAGTACGCGACCGTGGCCATCGACAATCTGTGGGCGGGATATGTGGGGGTGCACGAGTTTGGGCACCAGTTCGCCGGGCTGGCGGATGAATACTATACGTCGGATGTTGCGTATCTGCCGGCGGAGAAGAAGACGGAGCCGTGGGAGCCGAATGTGACCGCGTTGCTCGATCCGGCGAATTTGAAGTGGAAGGATCTGGTCGCGGCGGGGACTCCGGTGCCGACGCCGTGGAATAAAGAGGAGTTCGATCGCTTTGAGCGGGACATCCAGCGGCAGCGTAAAGAGCTGCGCGCGGCGGGGAAGCCTGAGGCCGAGATCGACGAACTTTTCCGCAAGGAGCGCGAGAAGGAAGATGCGATGCTCGGTTCCGAGAAGTACGCCGGAAAGGTCGGAGCGTTTGAGGGCGCGAACTACGAGGCCAAGGGGTATTACCGTCCGGAGCTGGACTGCATCATGTTCACGCGGCATAAGACGTTTTGCGCGGTGTGCCGGCGGGCGATTGAGCGGGTGATTGCGATGTATGCGGGGTAGGGCAGTTCACCGCCGAGACGCCGAGGGCGCGGAGAAAATATGCAGCTTACTTTTCCGCCAACGACGCTGGTCTTGCCGACGCTGCGGGTGTGTCCGCCGATGACCAGGACGGTCATGAAGGCGGCTCTTAGCCTTTAGCTCTTGGCGCTGGCTGAGACGCGGCAAGCCGCGTCTCTACACGACTACTCGATCTTGTCGCTCAGCGGTCCTTCTTGGCCGCCCTCGATACAAACGCTAGTTCTTTAAGATACTCCTTCACCGGACGCGCCGGCGTTCCCCAGAAGACTACGCCGTTTCCGCGCAGAATCTTCTTTGGCAAGATGCCGCATTGGCCTCCTAGCATGGCTCCGGCTTCGATGCGGGCGTGATCGCCGATGCCGACTTGTCCGCCCATGACGACGTTGTCTTCGATGGTGACGCTGCCGGAGAGGCCGGTTTGAGCGGCGATTACGACGTTCTCCCCGATCTGGACGTTGTGGCCGATGTGCACGAGGTTGTCGATCTTCGTGCCGCGGCGGATGCGGGTTTGGTCGAGAGCGCCGCGGTCGATGGTGGAGTTGGCGCCGATTTCGACATCGTCTTCGATCACCAGGCGTCCGATTTGGGGGGATTGCTCGTAGCGTCCAGTTTCAGAATCGCGGACGTAGCCGAAGCCTGCACTGCCGAGAACAGCGCCAGCCTGCACGATGACGCGGTCGCCGAGAGTTGTGCCCGGGTAGATGGTTACGTTCGGATCGAGGCGGCAATGGGGTCCGATCGCCACATCATCGCCGATTACTGAACCGGGGCCGATGGTGGTTTCATCGCCGACCTTGACGTGTTCGCCGAGAATCGCGCCGGGGCCGATAGCTACGTTCTCGCCGATCTCAGCGGAAGCGGGAACGATGGCGGAAGGATGAATGCCGCGATTCGGGTCGGGGTCGCGGAGCAGCCGGGCGGCTCGGGCAAAAGTGAGGCGCGGCTGGGCGGAAATCAGGATCGGCTTGGCGGCGACGGCGGCCGCGGAGGCTCCGACCGCGAATTCTCCGGCAATGACGGCGGCGGCGGATGAGCGGAGCGCGGTGTCGAGATGCTGGGCGTCGTCCACGAAGACGAGGCTCTGGCTGGTGGCGGATTGGAGGCTGGAGACGCTGGTCACGGTAATGGAGTGGTCTCCGAGGAGATGGCAGCCGAGTTGGTCGGCTAGATCGCGCAGGGTCTGCTTCATGGTTCTCTATTGTCGCGTAGTCAGTACGCGGCTGCCAGTACCAAGTATCCAGAATCTATAGTGCAGACACGAGCGCCGAACCTAGGTCTCTGACCGTGTGAATTTGCACTTGAAGGGTTGTGGTCTCCCCGGTCTCAAAATCGAGACCTGGGGCACCGACTCTTGGAGCGAGACGCGGCGTCATTGGTTCCTTCTGGTTCTTTGTCTGACATGAAATATGGAAGAAGTGGGAGATTGGGACGATTTGTTTACTATTTGGTACCTCCCACCCCCCTCCCCCCTGGGTGTTATGGAATCATCGGGTTAAAGGGAGTTTTTTGCTTTGGTCTTTGAATCTAAAGGGCTTATGTTAAAGTATTCCGGAATAAGGACTTAGCGGAAATGGGCAGTGAAAAGTGGGAAATACAGTACCCAGTAACCAGAAAAAGCCTAGCTGCAAACAAAAAAAGGAAAAAGGGTGCGAAAGCGATCCGCACCCTTTTTGATCTTTAATTCTATTTTATCAAATTGGAGGGGGCACAGGGACAGATTTTTGGGATTTATTTTCCGTGGCGATGCAGTGAGTTACGGGGAAAATGAGGGAAATGGGGGGTTGACAGGATTTTGGGAATCGAGATTTGGAAGCTGCGGGGCTGAGCCGTTCACTCAACTCCAAGGACGTCAAAATCCCCGCCCTGTGTCTGCAAAGAACGCAGACACAAGGGCAGGGCACCCGCGCGGGAGTTGAGATGCGCGAAAGGCACGTGAAGCGTCAGTAGAGCGGGGGCTGGCCTGGCGGGCGCGTCTTCCAGCGGCGGTGCACCCAGAGCCATTGGTCGGGATAGCGGCGGATGAAGTCTTCGATGACTTTGGTGAATTTTGCGGTGTTGGCTACCGTGTCGGCCTCGTTGTCGCCGGTGCGAATCAACTCTACGGCGGGATCGAAGCGCAGCTTGTATTTGCGCAGTTTCGAATCCCACACGGTGAAGCCGGGGACGACGGCGGCGTCGGTGCGCAGGGCAATGCGGGCAAGGCCGCTGGCGGTGCAGGCAGGGATGCCGAAGAAATCGACGAACACGCCTTGCGGCGGGGTCATGTTGGTATCCATGAGAATTCCGACGGTTTCGCCGGCGCGCATGGCGGCGAGCAGGCCGCGCACGAAATCGTCTTTGTCGACGGTTCGGTTGCCGTGCATGGTGCGGTAGCTTTGGATCAAAGCGTCGATGTAGGGATTGTCGAGGGAGCGCATGACGATCGACAGGGGATGGCCTTGCAGCGAGTGAGCGAAGGCGGAGAGTTCCCAAGCTCCGAGGTGTCCGGTGAGAAACAGAACGCCTTTGCCGCGAGCGTAAGCGCGCTCGAAGTTTTCAAATCCGTCATAGACCACGACGCGGGAGACATTTTCTGGGGTGTAGCGGGGGAAGAGGCAGACTTCGGCAAGCTGGCGTCCAAGAGAAATAAATTCGCCGCGAACCAGGCGGCGGCGCTCGCGCTGCGGCATTTCAGGGAAGGCGAGAGCCATGTTGCGCATGCCGACGCGACGCAGGCGCCGGTGAACGGCGTAGACGGTTAAGCCGAGGGTGATCCCGATGGCGCGCGCCACGGGACGGGGGAGCAATCCCAGGATCTTTACCCAGGGCCAGACTAGAGCGTATTCGAGGCGTTGTCGCAATGTGGTAGTTCTCAGTTCCCAGTTCTCAGTTCTCAGTGAGTGAATCGAAGACTGAGAACTGAGAAGCCATCTCATAATGAACCGAAGGAGTAAACCGCGTATCCCTCAGGGGCTAAAGCCCGCGTCGTTTTTGGTTCTGGGCGGCACGGCTGAAGCCGTGCCCTACCCAAAACGATTTATGAGATAGGTTCTGAGAACCGAGAACTGAGAACTGAGAACTTTACTACTTTGCCGCTTCCTGGGCCCACTTGGCTAGCGTGCTCAAGAAAGGATACGCGGACTTGGGAGCTTCAATTTCTCCCCTGAGAGACGTCTTGAAGGGCACCATGCGGCCGTAGAATTCGCGGGTGCTGCTCTTGTCCTGCTTGATGACAGCGCCGCTGAGTTCGAGTCCGGCGAAGAGGCCGCGGGAGCGCGAGTAGGTTAGAACCTCGGCCCGCATCTTCCAATCGGTATCGGCGGAGGCATGGCGTCCGACCGGGCCGGCGGCTGCGCTGGCATCGGCGCCGAGCTTGAACTGGCTGGAGAGCAGGTTATCCATGCCGTTCTTGTTCATGATGAGCATGACGAGATCGGTTGCCTGGCCGCCAATCTGCATGCCGAAACTGCCGCCGCCGATGGTGAAGAATGCGGGCGCGCTCCAGCCTTTTGGGGTGCGGCAACTGGCGACGCCTTTGCCATAGCGGCCGCCGAAGACGAAGCCTCCGTTGAGCAGCGACGGGACCACGGCCACACATTCGGCCGAACCGAGCACTTCTTCCGGGATGCGCTGGTCCGGCGCTCCCTGGATTTCGTCGAGCACCGTGCCAGCGGCCTCGATGCGCCCGGAAGCCTTGGTGTTGGCCTCGGCGGCCTTGGTGTCTTCGTCAGTATTGGCGGCAAGAACCGTCGTTTGGAAACATGTCAGGAAACAAACCAGCAGCAGAACGAGGAGATTTCGCATCATGCCTCACCTGGGAGATCGGAGTATGGATCCTATTGTCGTGTTTACTAACTCTGATTCTATTCGATGCGGGGCGCGGAAGGGAGGATACTGGGGGAGTGATCAGGGTGAGTCAGGCGGTAGGGCAAAAAAATGCGGGGTTGAAATCGGCGACCCTAATCTCCGTTTCCAACCCCGTCTCCCAGGTTCTGTGGTAGGTGAAGCGAGTATGGGGCAGGTGGAGGCTGGGGACAAGATTACGAGGGTCACTGTACCTTGGTAACCGAAGGATGGCTTGATCAGTCCCTCTCCGGTCGTTTGTGTTATGGGGTTTTACGCCAACAATCATCTGGCGAGGGCTTTACGACACTCCCACCTGTCAGGCAAAATCCTTCTACCCGTCGATGGAGTATGGCGCAAGCGTTATGAAACAACTGGAGCAGTGGTCTACATGGCAGTGGGCGCTATTCACGAACGTGATTGCCGCGTTAGGCATTTATCTCGGCTTCCTCTCATCTTCGGTTAAGTTGTCCAGCGGTACACAAGTTTATGTTGCTGTGCTAGCGATTGTTTTCTTGAATTTGATTTTCTTGGTTGTCAGACCGCGTATACGCGAGGTGAGGGCAGCGGGTCAATCAGCGCCGAGTGTAATCGGCGTTCTCTCCAGGGTTCTGACCGAACGACCATTGCTCACGGCGCTTTGCATCTTGCAACTGGTAGGGGCATCTAGGGGCGCGGCATCGACTATGCAGATTCTCCAGGCCTCAACAAGCGGATACGTGCGAAACCTGCCCAATTCGGAAGCAGTCGTGTTGCGGCTGAAGATGAGTTCGATGCTGATGGGGTCAGTTGCTCTCTTGTGGTTTCTGGGTGTCGTCGGTTTGTGGATTGAGCGTTCGTGGGCGTGGTGGTTGGCCCTAATCCTGAATTCTTTAGCAGGGGTTGTAAGCGGAATTATTCAGCTCCTGAAGCCTGGAGAATTTCTCCTTGACCCATGGGCGACGCTCGCCGTTGTATTGCTGCTGCTCCGACCTGTTAGACGGGTCTTTCATCCTAGGCAGGCCGTGAACCATCCGCCCGAAACCGGACAATTGACGTAACCGGGCCATTGCACTAAGAACTCGGTTAGGGGAATCGGCCGCAAAGAGATCAGTGCCCGGTCTGGAAAATCGGGGGCGTCGGCCAGACGGCTGGCTGGGAGCCTGCTCTACCAAACATTCTCTACCAAAGAAGAACTACCTCGCCGTTACGAGCGAATGCGTGATGGCGTGGACGGAGAGGGCGATGCGGTTTTGCACTCCGACTTTGCGCATCAGTTTCGCGACGTGCGCCTTCACCGTGCGCTCTTCGATTCCGAGGGCCGACCCGATCTCTTTGTTGGAACGGCCGGCAACCAGCATCTCGAGAACTTCCTTCTCGCGGTCGGTAAAAGTAATGCGGCCGGCGGGGAAGATGCGGCCCGGGGAGGCGCTGACGCGTTCGATGAAAGTCGAGAGCACGCGGCGTGGAGCCCACACCGAACCCTGATTGACGACGCGGAGAGCCTGGATAAACTCGGCGGGCGAAGCGGCCTCGTCCACGTAGCCCTTGGCGCCGGCGGCGATGGCTTTCAGGACACTTTCATCGTCCATGCCGGAGCCGGTCACGATGATGCGCAGGTCGGGCCGGATGGCCTTCATGCTGGCCATGATGTCGTACAGATTCTGGCCACCGCGATTACCCAGCAGGACCAGATCGATGGCCTGCAACTGGCCCAGTTCGGCCAGCGAGGCGGAGACCAGCTCCAGATCGGGCTCGGTATCGAAGAGGGCGCGGAATCCCACAAACCGCAGCGGATCGCTCTCCACTACGGCGACACGTATCAGCGGCTTCTTGGCGGTGGCGACGGCAGCTTTCATAGAGGTTTCCCTGTTAGGATTGCATCCTGTTCAAGCTTGCCTGAACCAGCAGAGAATTGGAACGATTGGTGATCGAGACAAATTACGGGGGTAACCCCCAAAATCAGGCATCCGAGGAGGGTCTTGCCGTGAGCCGAAGGCGAATACAGCGGTATGGTGCAGGGATTCTGGCGGTGGGCATGGTGGGAGCGGGGCTGGTGCTGGCGCAGGCTCCGGCGCAGGCTCCGGCGCCGCCTTCATCGCAATATCAGCCGAAGTTTGCGGGCGATCCGGCGCGCTCGGAATCGGAAGCGCAGGCGCTCGGCTACATGCGGGTGGTGCTGCGGGCGCAGCACGAATACAAGAAACGGCATGACAAGTTTGCGGAGTCGCTAGAGGCTCTGGCAGGAACCGGATCCTTCACCAAGCGCATGGCGCAGACCACCGACCGCGGGGATTACACGGCCAGCTTCCGCGCGCACAAAGACGGTTTCGTGCTCACCATGACGCCCAAGCACATGGACAGTGAACACCGGTCGTTTTATGCGGAAGATAATGGCGTGATTCACGCCGACGATCAGAAGGCCGCGGATCTGGATTCGCCGAAAGTGCAGTGACCGGGTAGCGGTGCCCGAGCGGCAAGGGACGCAGGGACAACTCAGGGCGGGCTCCCGGCTTTCGGGGCGGAGCCCCGGCACCACACGAGCGGGCTACAGCAATGCTGAATGCGCTCTAGCAGGTTGCGGAAAAACTCATCTAGAGTGTAAAAACTCACCTCAGGCGCTAAAGCGCGAGCACATTTTGAGCGACTTATGGCACGAGTAAACTCGTGCCCTTCCCAATACCGCGTGAATCGGAGTTTTTCCGCAGCCTGCTAGATTTGTTGAGGCCGCTTGCGGTGGTTCACGTTCTGTTTGCTATCCTGATGCGTGATTAAAATTCACCGACGCGCGTGGGGACTGCTGCTGGTTTCGGCGGCCCTGCAGGTTGCGATCTTTCCGCTGCTGGGGCTGTATGCGCTGGCTTGGGTCGCGGTAGCGCCGCTGATGGTCGCGATCTTGCGGGCGCGCTCTCAGGAGACTCTGCATCTGGATGGGCATGGTCAGGCGCGCTTGCTGCCCGCCACGCCGTGGCAGGGGTTCGTACTGGGCTACGTGTGCGGCATTCTCTGGTTGGCCGGGACCTGCTATTGGATCTTCGACACCATGCATCGCTATGGCGGGCTGCCGATTCCGGCGGCCGTGCTGGCGCAGATCTTGTTCTGCATGTATATCGGCCTTTATCACGGGATGTTCGGGCTGCTGCTGGCGGTGGTTGCCGGAACGAAGATCGCTGGGTCGAACAACGCCGGATCAAAGGCCGCTGGATCGAAGCCCGCTGCATCGGGAGCTTCGATGCGGCGCGCGCTCGTGGCGGCTCCGTTTCTTTGGGTCGCGGTGGAGCTTGCCCGGACGCGGATTAGCGCGTTTCCGTGGGAGCTTCTGGGATGCTCGCAGACCGGGAATTTTGCGCTCACGCGGATTGCCACCCTCACCGGCGTCTATGGGCTGTCGTTTGAAATCGTGCTCGTGAACAGCGTGTTCGCGGCGGCGTTTCTGGTCGCGAAGGAGCGGCGGAAGCGGCTGCTGGCGGCGGCGTGCGCGGCGGTTGTGATTTTGCAGACGGGGCAATGGCTGGCGCCTCCTCCGGCGGCGGCGGATCACACTGCGCTTTTGGTGCAGCCGAATATTCCGATTCAGGAAGGGGCGATGTGGACGAAGGAATATCTTCAGGGCACGCTGCGGGACTTGACGGCCCTGAGTCTGCATCCCGCCGGAGAACGTCCCGCCGGAGAAGCCTCCGCAGAAAAAGCAGGGCGGCATTACGACTTGATTGTGTGGCCCGAGTCGCCTTCGCCGTTTTACACGAACGATCCTCTGTTTCGAGATGCAGTAAGCGCGCTGGCGCGGCAGTCGGAAACGTGGGTGGTGGCGGGCTCGATTGGAATCGCTCCCGCGATGCACAGCGGCGGAGAGAACTCAGAGATTTTCAACTCCGCCGCGCTGGTCAGTCCGCAGGGCGAGTGGGTTGGACGCTACGACAAAGTGCATCTCGTGCCCTTCGGCGAATATTTGCCGTTTCCGCAGGTCTTTGCGTTTGCCGGAGGGCTGACCAAAGAAGTGGGAGAGTTTCAGCGAGGCGCGTCGCGCACGCCGCTGAATGCGGGAGGCCAGCGGCTCGGAATGTTTATCTGCTATGAATCGATTTTCCCCGACGAAGTGCGGCAGGGACCGCTGCAGGGCGCGCAGGTTTTGTTGAATATCTCGAATGACGGCTGGTACGGCGACAGCGGCGCCTGGAAACAGCATCTGCAGCAGACACAGATGCGGGCGATCGAAAATGAGCGCTGGCTGCTGGCGGATACGAATACGGGGATGACGGCATCGATCGATCCTTATGGACGGATCGTGGCGGCCACCGAGCGCAACGTTCGCACCGCGCTGGCGGCGCCTTACGCGCTGAGTTCGGGCACCACGTTTTATACGCGGCATGGCGACTGGTTCGCATATCTGTGTGCGATAATTTCAGCAGGCGCGCTGCTTGCGCGTTTTGTGCTTCGCGATCGCGAGCGATGAGCATATTTGGATAGGCATACTTGGATAAACAATGTTGGATGAACTGGAACAGCAATACACTTCTTTGAAGAGCAAGGTTCACGGCCTGCGGGAGTATCTTTGACGCCGGTAAGCTGCGCCAGCAGTTCGCCGAAATCGAAAAGCAGGCGGCGGATCCGAACCTGTGGTCGAATCCCGAAAAATCTCAGCAAGTAATGCGCGAGCGGAAGCGCCTGGAAGGCCTGTTGGCGCTCGAAGCCGATTTGGCGCGCCGCACCGGAGACATCGCCGCCTATTTCGATCTGGCCGGCGAAGGCGAGAACGTCTCCGCGGACTTGCAGCGCGAGTTGAACGCTCTCGGCGAACTGGTGGACCGGGTCGAAACCGAAACGCTGCTCTCGGGCGCGAACGACGGCCTGAATGCGATCATGACGATTCATCCCGGAGCGGGCGGCACCGAGTCGCAGGACTGGGCGGAGATGCTGCTGCGCATGTATCTGCGCTGGGCCGAGCGGCAGGGATTCAAGACGGAGATGTACGACTACCAGCCCGGAGAAGAAGCTGGGATCAAGTCCGCGACATTTTCGGTGCTCGGCCAGTACGCGTTCGGTTATTTGACCAGCGAGATCGGAGTGCACCGGCTGGTGCGGATTTCTCCCTTCGATCAGGCGAAGCGGCGGCATACGTCGTTTGCCAGCGTGTACGTTTCACCCGAGATTGACGACAGCATCGAGGTCGTCATTAAGCCCGAGGATATTCGAACCGATACTTACCGCTCTGGCGGCAAGGGCGGACAGCATGTGAACACGACCGATTCGGCGGTGCGGATCACGCACATTCCGACCGGTCTCGTGGCCTGTTGCCAGAACGAGCGCTCGCAGCATAAGAATCGCGAGAAGGCAATGAGCATGCTGCGTTCGAAAATTTACGAATTCGAACTGGAGAAAAAGCGCGAGGTCACGAAGAAAATTGAGGATTCGAAACTGGATATTGACTTCGGTTCGCAGATCCGTTCGTATGTGCTGCAACCTTACCGCATGATCAAGGATCACCGCACGAAACTGGAGATTGGCGACGTGGATCGCGTGCTGGATGGCGATCTGGGGCCTTTGATGCAGGCGTATCTGCGAATGCGACGGGGCGAGAAGAAAGCTTAAGCACGCGCCGAATTGTCAGACTGGACACGGCGGAATCTTTACCACGGGGGACACAGAGGTACACAGAGGAAACCGCTAATCTGCGCGAGCAGCACTTTATGAAAGTGAAAAGGAAGACTTCGCTGACACCGCCAGCTCTTGGACTGCGCCTGCAGCGCGCCTTCCGCTATGCTGCCGAGAAACACGCCGGACAGACGCGAAAGCAGTCGGCGGTGCCTTATCTTTCGCACTTGATGGCGGTTGCGTCGCTGGTGCTGGAAGCCGGCGGTGACGAAGATATGGCGATCGCGGCGCTGCTGCACGATGTGGTGGAAGATTGCGGCGGCATGCCGAGGCTGCGCGAAATCCGCAAGCGGTTTGGCGCGCGGGTGGCGAAGATCGTGGAAGGTTGTACGGATTCATTCGGGGAGCCGAAGCCGGAGTGGATCGAACGGAAGAAAGACTATCTGCGCGAAGTGAAACACGCCGGCGTTGAGACGCGGCTAGTATCGGCGTCCGACAAGCTGCATAACGTCCGAACGATTCTGGCGGATTACCGGCAGCATGGGGAAGCCATCTGGACGCGGTTCTCTGGAAGGAAGGAAGGCACGCTCTGGTACTATCGCGCCTTGAGCGACGAATATCAGCGGCGGAGCCCGAACCGCATCACGCGCGAACTCGAGATTGCAGTCGCGGAGTTGGAGCGGGCGGTGGGAAGGAAACCGCGGGCTTCGAAAAAGTTCGCGAAGACGTCCGCCAAGAAAAAAGCCGCAGCCAATTCTGGGAGGTGAACCATGCCCCGAATGCTCGATCTGATCCGCAATTCGCAGGTGCCGTCGAACTTGATGCAATCGGCGGCGCGCGGATCCCTCTCGTTGCCGCCTGGGGAGACGATTGAGATCCTGGTCTATCTGGCGCTCCATCACAAATTGTTTGGTCCGCAGGCGCGGTTGACGCTGGCCGGTTGGGATGAAAAAGCCAGCCTGGCCGCGGCTGCCGATCCAAAGACCAGTGCGGAGGTGCTGGGATATTTCGTTTCTCTGGAGAACCTGAGGACTTCTCTGCTGCCGGCATTGGCGGAAAATCCGGCGGTAGGCGAAGAGGAGCTTGATGCGCTTGCGGTGTCGGGATCGCGCTTGGTCGTAGAAACTTTGTTGGCGAGCGCGCGAGTGATGAACTCTCCGCGGCTGTTACAGGCGTTGCAGTCGAATGCCAGCCTGCGTGCGAATGAACTCTCCGAGATTGGGAAGAAGCTGGCTGCCATGGAAACTAGTCCGGTGGCAGAGGCGGCCGGAAGCGACGCGGACGCGCCGGACGATGCGATCGAGAGTACAGTCGCAAAGTATCTGGAAGAGAACGCGGCGGAGTTGGCAGCTGAAAAGGACAAGCCGTTCCAACCCATAGGAATGGCGCACGAAGAGGCAGGGGGTGAGGCGGCGGGTGAAGTTGGGCCGGCGGCGGCCGCTGAGGCGGCCAGTGCGAGTGCTGCCGCGGCCAAAAGCGCAGCGGGAAAATTTGCGGCGGCAGCAGCGGGAAAATCAGCGGCGGCGGCAGCCGCTATCCGTGCCAAGAAGCAGGCACCTCCGGGCGTGGAAAGGCGCGATAGCACGCTGCAGAAGATTGCCAAGCTCGATATCAAGGGCCGGATTGCGCTGGCCATGCGCGGCAGCAAGGAGGACCGGACGATCCTGATTCGCGATTCCACGAAGCTGGTAGCCATAGCGGTGTTGGAGTCGCCCAAGATTACGGATGGCGAAGTGGAAGCCATTGCGCTGCAGAAAAATGTGCTGGAGGCGGTGCTGCGCGCGATTCCGATGAAACGGCGGTTTGCGAAGAATTACAGCATCACGCGGAACCTGGTTCAGAACCCGCGCACGCCGCTCGATCTCTCGCTGGGATTGATGAAGAACCTGCTGATTCATGACCTGAAGAATCTTTCGGCGAATAAAGAGGTGTCGGACACGATTCGCAAGCTGGCCCTGCGAATGTTTAGACAGAAGATGGACAAAAAGGGCTGAAGGCAATACCCAGTACCCAGTACCCAGCACCCAGTGACTCAGACATGGGTGGATTTGGGAGACATTTTCGTGAAGCAATCCGATCCTATTTACGAACTGTTATCGCGGGCGAAGACGATTGCCGTGGTTGGATTGTCGGAGAGTCCGATGCGGCCGAGTCACGGCGTTGCCGCGTACATGCAGGCCGCCGGATACAAGATTATCCCGGTGAATCCGCAGATCGCGGAGGCGCTCGGAGAAAAGTCGTATCCCTCATTACTCGAAATGCCGATCGAAGTGGCGGAGGGGATCGATCTGGTCGATGTGTTCCGGCGGTCGGAGTACGTGGATGAGATTGTGGAGCAGGCGATCCAATTGAAGATTCCGGCGATCTGGTTGCAGGAAGGCGTGATCAACGAACGCGCAGCGGAGAAGGCGCGCAAGGCCGGAATGTTTGTGGTGATGGACCGTTGCATTCTGAAAGAGCACCGGGCGAGATTCGGATGAGCGATTTTGTCAGGCGGGATTCGGAAATGTGAATTCCTGGATGAGCGGTGGGTTTTGATCGAAGTCGCTATAACGAATCCAGTTGGGCCTTACCACGAAATACACGATTCCAGGCCACGCAAGGTGAGCTTGACAATCGGGCCATGCTTGGAAGTACACGTCCTGGCGGCGTTTCAACTCCTGCCCTTGAAGTTCTGCCGCTTCGCCTTCGTATTGCACCGTTTGCTCACCCGCCCAGCCGATGACGAACGAGCAGCGGCGCCTGGCGATGAGATTCGGATATTTCCGAGAGGTCTTGACCGTGTCGAAGATAATCTCGAGATTCGGAGTGACGGCGATGCCCACCAGCGCCGACTGGGGCGTGCCGCTTTCAGCAAGCGATGACAACACGCCCAGCTTGTACTGCGCGATGAAGTGATGAAGATCTGCTTGGGTCACGCAGCGACCTCGATGGGGTTCAGGCTAGTCTAAAGTTTCGCGCGCCCGCACCAAAATCACTGTGGCGTCGTCGCGCAGGCCAGTTCCGTTCGTGAATTTTCTGACATCCGCGAGCAGACCGTCGACGGTAACGCCGGGTGATTGCATCTGGGCGAGAAGCCGCTCTGGGCCGTATTCTTCGCCGGGGTCACTGCCGGCAGAATCGATGTCCGCCTCGGTGATTCCATCGGAGTAAAACGCGATGCGCGAATGCTCGCCGAGCGTCACTTCAGTCTCCGAAAACTTGCTGGCAGAAATTCCCAGCGGCAAGCCGTGCTCGTGATTGATCCAGCGGTGGCCGGAAGGCTCGACCAGCAGCGGCGCCAGATGACCGGCGTTCGCGATCCGCAGAACGCGGCTGGACGGATCGAGCTCGGCATACACCATGGTGACGAAGCGGCCGCTGGGAAAATCCTCGATCATCATGTTGTTGAGACGCGTGAGCACCTCGGCGGGTCCAGAGCCGGTTTGCGCGAGCGAGCGCAACATGCCGCGGGTGGCGGACATGAGAAGCGCCGCCGCCGTGCCCTTGCCGGAGACATCGGCGAGAACCAGGCCCCAGCGTCCGCCCGGCAGCGGAATGAAGTCATACCAGTCGCCGCCGACCGAACCCGCCGGAATCGAAAGCCCGGATACGGAGAAGCCCGGAATCAGCGGTGAGCTGCGCGGCAACAGAGCCTGCTGAATCGAGCGAGCTTCCTCGGCTTCGCGGCTCATGCGTTCGCGTTTTTTGCGTTCATCGCCAAAGCGCCGCGCGTTGTGCACCGCGACGGCGACGTGAGCGCACAATCCTTGCAGCAGCCGCAGCTGATCGGGACAAAAAGCGTTGAGCTCGCAATGGGACGCGGTGAAAACTCCGACCAGATCGCCCTCGCGTTGTAGCGGGATGGCGACCTCGGAGCGCGTGTCCGGCTCGCAGGCCATGTAATAAGGGTCGCGAGTAACGTCGGGGGCGTAGTGCATTTTGCCAGTGGCCGCGACGTGTCCCACCATTCCGGCGCCTGGCTTGAGGTGATGGCCCTTGGCGTAAACGGAGCAGCCGCGAACGCCGGCCAGTACGAATTCAGATTGCTCAGGATCGCGAAGATAGAGGTTGATTTCGACGCAGCCGAGCGATGCCGCAACCTCATCGACGATCCGTGGAACGAGTTCTTCAATGTCGAGAGTGGAGGTAATCCGTTGCGCGAATTTCTGCATGCGCACCAGTTCGGCGATCCTGTGAGCGGACGTTTCGGGCATGGGCTGGGCGGACAAGCCGAAATCCGTGAGCGGAGCGGTGGCCATGACGAATCCTCCTTCGGAGTCGAGTGCAACTGTTCTGTGATTCATGAGATTGCAAGAATCAGGATTCAGATTCTCTTTTTGTTCGGCTTTTTGCTGGGTCTGATGTGCGGCCGGACGCCGGCTGCTTGAGCCGTTTGATTTCTTCCAGACGTTCGCGAATCCGCTTTTCCACTCCCTCATTGGTTGGGCGATAGTACACGCGGCCGCGCAGGCTGTCGGGCAGGCACTGCATGTCGGTGACCTTGTCTTTGGTGTCGTGGGCGTATTGATAGCCCTTGCCGTAGCCGAGGTCTTTCATCAGGCTGGTGGGGGCGTTGCGCAGGTGCAGCGGGACGGGCTCGGCGGCGGTTTGCTCCACGTCCTGCTGAACCGCTCCGTAGGCGGTGTAGAGCGCGTTCGATTTTGGCGCTATTGAAAGATAAACGATGGCTTGCGCCAGTGCGAGATTGCCCTCGGGCATGCCGATGAAATCGACGGCGTCGCGAGCGGCCATGCACAAGGCGAGCGCGGTTGGTTCGGCGAGGCCGATGTCTTCGACCGCCATGCGGACGACGCGGCGGGCAATGTAGAGCGGGTCTTCTCCCGCTTCGAGCATGCGGGCGAGCCAGTAGAGGGCGGCGTCGGGATCGCTGTTGCGAACGGATTTGTGCAGCGCGGAGATGATGTTGTAATGCTCTTCGCCGCCTTTGTCGTAGAGCAGGACCCGCTTCTGCAGGGCTTCCTGGACGATTTGTTCGGTGATGGCGATGGTTGCGGCCGGAGCCGCGGCCAGCCGCGTCTCTACGGTAAGCGCGGCGGCAACTTCCAGGATGTTGTAGGCGACGCGGGCGTCTCCGCTGGAGTAGGCGGCAATTTTGCTAAAACATTCGTCGGACGATTCGAGATGCATCTGGCCGAGACCGCGCTCGCTGTCGCTGAGAGCGCGGCGCAGAAGAACGACAATCTGATCTTCGGTGAGCGGGTTCAGCACATAAACGCGGCAGCGCGAAAGAAGCGCGGAGTTGATTTCGAAGGACGGATTTTCGGTGGTGGCGCCGATCAGGCGAATGCTGCCTTTCTCGACGTGCGGGAGGAAGGCGTCCTGCTGCGCTTTGTTGAAGCGGTGAATTTCGTCGACGAAGACGATGGTGCGCGTGCCGTATTGGCGGGCGCGGTCGGCATCGCTCATGACCTGCTTGATTTCCTTGATGCCGGCAAGAACGGCGGAAAACTCGATGAAGTCGGCCTTGGTGATGCGGGCAATGATCTTGGCGAGGGTGGTCTTGCCGGTGCCCGGAGGGCCCCAGAAAATCATCGAGGTGGGGTCGTCGCGCTCGATCTGCACGCGCAGCGGTTTGCCCGGCCCGACCAGGTGCTCCTGCCCGACGAATTCATCGAGCGTACGCGGGCGCATGCGGTCGGCCAGCGGTCGCGCGCCCTGGGCGGCGGGATCGTCGTTCGGGATGGGCGAGAACAGGTTCATAGAAATATTTGTGATTGGTGATTTGTAATTTGCAATTTAAAACCGGTTTCATGCCGGGTGACCTCAGGTTCAAATTTCAAATTACAAATTACCAATTACAAATTCTCCTCCTATTTTCGATTTCTCGCGGCCTCGTACAACACGATGCTGGCTGCGACTCCGGCGTTGAGCGATTCGACCTGCTCCGCCTGCGGAATCACGAGCGTTTCGTCCATTTGGTGCGCTAGTTCGCGGGACAGACCGGCGCCTTCGTTGCCGATGAAGACCGCGAGCGGCGGTGTCCACGAAACCTGTTGCAGCGGAGTTCCTTGGTGCGACGAAGTTGCCAGCAGTCGAACGCCGCGGGCTCGCAGAAGCGGAATCAGCTCAGCAGAGGAGATCTGCAAAAAAGGTAACCGGAAGATCGAACCCGCCGAGCCGCGCAGAACTTTCGAGTTGTAAGGACTGACGGTTCCTTCGGTCAGAAAAATTCCGGCAGCGCCAAAGGCTTCGGCGGAGCGGAGGATCGTGCCCAGGTTGCCGGGGTCTTGCAAGCCAGCGGCCACGACCAACGGGCCGTCGCTCGGGCGGTCGAGCAGTTGCACGGCAGAGAAAGCCCGCAGCTTGAGCAGGGCCGCCACGCCCTGGGGCGCGTCGCTCGGCACGATCGAGTTGAAGAGTGCATTCGGCAGAACGAGCGCTTCCGTGCGGGCATTGATCTGGGGCAGAAGTTTTTCGGCGAGAGGACGCGCCGATTCGCTGAAGAATACGCTGTCCAGATGCTGGCCGCTGCGCAGTGCTTCTTCGAGCAGTTTGACGCCTTCGATGGCACACTCACCCTGGGCAGTCAGCTCGGCGCGGCGGAATGCGAGCCGCAATTCTTTCAGCCTCTGGTTGTGGCGGCCGGCGACGGGGCGCAAACGGTCCGCTTGACTGCGCGTTCGAGCGGCCTTCGCGTCTTGCTTCATAGGTCGGTCCCAAGATCAGGATGAGATCAGGATAATACGAATTCCCGGCCGGGCTTCGGGCGAAGCTCGTGGTATGGTACATTTCATTGTTTACGCCGACAATGCTTATGCCGGCAATGTTCACGCCGGTAATCGGGAAGGGACCATAGTGCGCGCGGAAATCCTGAAAATCGATGCCGTAACGCCCGAAGCTTCGCTGATCAAGTATGCCGCCGAGCAGATCCAGGCCGGGCAGGTGCTGGGCATGCCGACCGACACGTTCTACGGTCTGGCGGCGGACCCGTTCAACCTGCGCGCGGTGGAGCGAGTTTATGAGATCAAATCGCGTTTGCGGCACAAGCCGCTCTCGCTGCTGATCGAGAGCGTGGACCAGGCGGAAGAGTTTACGCGCCCCTTGCCGGATGATTTCCATCTTCTGGCGCGGCGTTTCTGGCCGGGGCCGCTCACTATGATTGTGCCGGCCGCGTCGCATTTGCCGCTGAAGGTGACCGCGAATACGGAGAACGTGGCGCTGCGCGTGCCGGCGGCCGAAATCCCGCTGGCGGTGGTGCGGGCGGCGAAAATTCCGATCACGGCGACATCCGCCAACCTGAGCGGCGCTGCGGAATGCACCACCGCGGAGCAGGTGCTGGAACAGTTGCAGGGCCGCATCGCGATGATCGTAGACGGCGGGCAGTCTCCGCGGACAATCTCATCGACGATCGTGCAGTTCAAAGAAGACGGTACCTGGCAGATTCTGCGCGAAGGCGCGATTCCCGCCAAAGATATTATCGAAGCCTTGTCTTGAGATGACGGTCTTGAGAGGGCAGCCCTGAGATCGCAGCACTAAGATGGCCGAAGCTGACAATCCATCTAACCAAAAGAAATCTTTGTGGATCCGTCCGTGGCCGCTGTTGTTGCTGGCGGTGGTGGGAGCGATGTTGTTATTTTTCGGCATTACGGGCACGCGCATCGTGCGCGCCGCCGCCGAAGTACCCACGAAGAAAGCCGATGTGATCGCCATTTTTGGAGCTGCCGAGTACGCGGGCCATCCTTCACCGGTGTACCGGGCGCGGCTCGACCACGGTTACGAATTGTTTCAGAAGGGAATGGCGCCGGTGGTGATCACGACCGGCGGAGCGGGGCAGGACCCGGATTTCAGCGAGGGCGGCGTGGGCAGAGACTATCTTCTGCGGCGCGGCGTTCCGGAGCAGGCTCTGATCGCGGAGACGCAAGGCTCGGATACGGCGCAGTCGGCGGCGCGGGTGGCCAACATCATGCGCGCGAACGGCATGCGCAGCTGCATTGCGGTAAGCGATGCGTATCATGTATTTCGCATTCGCGCTTTGCTGGAGCACGAAGGCGTACAAGTGGAACTGGCGCCAAGGCCGGAGTCGCGTCCGCGCGCGCTGTGGGAGCGCTTTGCGGCGGTGATGCGCGAGGCCGCGAGCTATGTGGCGTGGAAGGCCGGGTTGCCGTAATGAAGATCCCAATCACCAGAGTGTGTTTCACAAATGCCTTCCACTTCGGAAGGCGCGTCCCTCAGGGGCTAAAGCCCGCATTTTTCCAGGCCCAAACGGCACGGCTAAAGCCGCGCCCTACCCAAGAGCCGACTTATGAAACACGCTCTAACCACTGACCACTGTTCCTACCATCCCATCTTTTCTCGCAAGCTCGTGACATGCGCCACGTGGTGGCGTCCGTGCCAGGAGTAGAGCGCGAGAGTTTTTTCTAGCGACATCGGGCCCATCTCAGGATGGCGGAAGATGCGCTTCCATTCCGCGCCGGTGAACTCGCGGAGCATCAGCATCCAGCGCTGGTGCAGGGAATCGAGCAAGGCCAGCGACACATCGATGGGGGCGTGCTTGGCCTCGGGCAACTCGGCCCAGAGGTTTTCCATGTACGGCTTGATGGTGGGCTCGTCTTCGGTGAGCGCCAGCTTGAAACGAATGTAAGAGTTCATGTGGCTGTCGGCGACGTGATGGGCCACCTGGCGCGGCGTCCAGCCGCCATCACGGTAAGGAGTATCGAGTTGCCGGTCAGAAAGTCCGCGGAGGGCGGCGCGCAATCGGGCGGGGGTCTGCTCGATGTCGGTCAAGTATTGCTGCTTCTGTTCTGCCGTAAGCGGGCCAGTGTAGGAGAACTTTCCAATTGGATAGCGCGGGTCAGACATGAGCTTTCCTCCGGGTAGGTAGATGACTTCGGAGTGAAATGTGGTGCAGAAAAAGAACGACGACTGGCTAGCGGCCAACGACTATCTCACCATGGCAAGGATGCGGACAGGGGCCTCGCCGGGTTTTTTGTTTTTTGCCGGGGCGACGATGACGAGCGAGCCGGTCGCGGGCAGCGAGGTGAAGCGCGCGGTTCCTTCCACCACATAGCTTCCGTGGAGCGCGAGCTGCCGCGCCAGCGCGCGGTCGGAGGTCAAGTTCACTGGCGTCTCGACGGCAAAGCCGATGGTGTAACGAGCGTCCATGAGGAACTCGGCCGCGTCGCGGGCGATGGGAAACGGCTTGGTTGACAGATCAGCGTTTGACAGATCAGTGTTTGACAGATCAGTGGTTGACCGATCATCGGACGCGCCGGTGCGGCGGATGGCGACGACGGCCCCTTGCGAAACCATGCCGTGGCGCGATTCCCACGCGGCGATATCGTCGAGAGAAATCTGCGAGCTGTTCCCGAGCGCGGCGTTCAAATCCATAACTACCAGCGGAGCCACGAGGCGCTCAGGCGGAATCTGGCCGGCGGCCCAAGTCCCGGGAATAAGCGCGTCGGGAGCAATGATGCGGGTTCTGGACTCCGTGGCCGTGGCATGTGTCGCGGCCGCGTTTAGCCCATCGGTCAGGTCCACCACGCGCGAATAGCGATCCTGCTGCGTGGAAACGGGGCGCCGTTCGGCAAAAAGCAGAATGGCGAGCACGAGCGCGTAAGCGATGATGAAACTGCGAATCCGCATTCAATTCCTTAGCCGGAATAAAGTAAGACGTAAGTCCTGCCGGTATTGTTGCCCGGAGGGAGTGCCAAGTTCAATCCACGGTTGGACATGACCCACCGATTGGCTCCAAAAGCTCGCCGGTGGAGAGCCGGGCGTCCCCGCCCGTCCGCCTTCGGACCTACCAGCATTCGAGTAGAAAACTTTCGTTTCCGGTTCAATATTTCGGGCGAGACGGGCCGCAGGTTACAATAGAGTTAACATTTCCAGTAGCTTTCCAGGCCCATCGCAATCGCCGATTTCGATTCAGGCTGGGACGCCCACGCCTGCTGGCAAGAACTGAGGATTGCGAGAACTGAGGATTGATGTTCGGCCGCGAAGAAAAAGTTTCCGCCATCCGCCTCACCGCCGTGCAGTATGTCGTACTTTTTATTTTTCTGCTTCTGGCATACGGGTTGTGGCGGCTGCAGGTGATGCAAAGCGGCAAGTACGCGCAACTGGCGGAGCAGAACCGCGTTCGCAATGTGCCGATTCTGGCGCCGCGCGGCAAAATCCTGGATCGCGAAGGCCGCATCATTGTCGATAACTACCCCTCGTTTTCCGCGCTCCTGCTGCGCGATTCCACGCGCGAACTGAACGCGGACGCGGACGCCATCGCCAAGGGGCTGCACTTGAACCCCGACGAAGTGCGGCAGCGCATCCGGCGCTCCTCCTGGATGCCGCAGTACCAGCCGATCTTTTTGAAGGAAGACATCACACCAGACGAGTTGGCGTTCATCGAGTCGCACAAGAACGAGCTTCCCGAGCTTGAAACCATCATGGCGCACCGGCGGCTGTATCCGCGCAACGGTTTTATGGCGCACCTGATCGGCTACGTGGGCGAAGTGACCGAAGACATGCTCAACCAGCCGCAGTTCGAGCTCTACAACCCAGGCGACGTGGTCGGCGTGAGCGGAGTCGAGAAACAATACAACAGCATCCTGATGGGCAAAAACGGATTCCGGCGGGCGATTGTGAATAGTCATGGGCGCGAGGTCGGGCGCCTGGACGAAACGCCAGCGGAGCCGGGCAAGCAGCTCAAGCTTACGGTCGACCTCGATCTGCAGATCGCGGCGGAAGAGGCAATCGAAGGGAAGAACGGTGCGATTGTGGCCATGGATCCGCACACCGGAGAAATTCTGGCGATGGTGAGCCGGCCGACGTTCGATCCCAACGATTTCGCGGTGAAGATTTCGCGGGACGAGTGGAGCAAGCTGATCGACGATCCCGACAAGCCGCTGCTGAACAAAGCGATCCAAGCCCAGCTCGCGCCCGGCTCGACGTTCAAGGTCATCATGGCGACCGCCGGGTGGCAGGAAGGGATTGCCCAAACCCTCCACGTAGACTGCACCGGGGGCGCCACGTTTTATGGCCGGCGCTTCGGATGCTGGGTGAAAGGCGGCCACGGCCCGGTCGATTTTACGAAAGCGATCTACCAGTCGTGCGATGTTTTCTTTTACACGTTGGCGGAAAAACTTGGCATCGATCGCATCGCAAAATATGCGACCGCCTTTGGCTTGGGGCAGAAGACCGGTATCGACCTGCCCAACGAAGTGAGCGGAGTGATGCCCTCGGAAGAATGGAAGATCCGCAACTTTAAGCAAAAGTGGTTTGCCGGGGAAACGATTTCGGTGGGCATCGGCCAGGGCGCGGTGGCCATCACTCCGGTGCAACTGATGCGCGCAGTTGGCGCCATCTCGATGGATGGCCGCATGGTGGTCCCGCACGTGATCAATCCGACGAATCTGCCGCCGGGGTTCGTGGAGACCACGAATTATACGGAAGTGAAAAACATTCCGATTGACCCGACCGGCTGGAACACCATCACCGATGCGTTGGGCCGGGTTCTGTTGCCGGAAGGCACGGCTCCCTCCGCGCACATTCCGGGAATCGACATCGCCGGCAAGACCGGGTCGGCGCAGGTGGTTTCGCTCGCCCTGCGCGCGAAGCATAAGGGCGACGAGTTCGCGCAGAACGGGTGGTTCGTGGGATTCACGCCCAGGCGCAATCCGGACGTCATTGTGTGTGTGCTGTTCGAAGGCGGCGAGCACGGGAGGCTGGCGGCGCGTTTGGCGACCCAGGTGATCAAGGCATACGTCGATAAGCAGCGGCGCCAGCCCACCAAGATGGCAACGGGTTCGGGCAAGGTGGAAGTCGGCAGCCTGTGGACCGATCCCGGCGGCACTAAGGAAGACGGCACTAACACGAGTGAAGACCGTTTGCAAGGCGGCCGCTTCCTGATCGATGTTGCGCGCAAGAGGGCTCCGCTGGCGGTTGCCGCGCCCGGCATGCACTGAGTTGTGCCTCTTCAGCGGGCCGCAGTACTCAGCCGATCGTTAATAGTCAATCGAGGATCTACGATTTACGATCAACGATCGCTGATCCGAGCGATGCTCGTGATACGTTAAATCTGATATGAAGATCGCTGCCTCCCTGGCTCTGGACACCGCATCCGTACGCGGAGCGACTTATGCCGACGCGCGTGTGGTCGCGATCCGCAACCGCTCGCTTACCACCAAGAACGGACGGGTGGGCCACGCCTCGGAATCCGAGTCGCTCGGCATCGGCGTGCGCGTGATCGCGGAAGGCGCATGGGGGTTCGCCGCGTCTGCGGATTTGAGCCGCGCCGCAGTGGAAGCGGCGGCCGCGCGGGCGGTCGAAATTGCGGATGCCTCGGCGCGGGTGAAGCGGGAAGACGTTCGACTGGCCCCCGAACCCGCGGCGGTGGCGGAGTGGACGACTCCATACAAGGTCGATCCGTTCACCACGTCAGTGGAGCAGAATCTCGATCTGCTGCTGAAGGTTGACGCGGAGATGCGCGCCGTGTCCGGCGTCACGCTCGCCGAAACCGGCATGAACTTCCAGCGCGAAGAGTCGTGGTTTCTATCTTCCGAGGGCGCTCGCATCCATCAAACAAAATACTCGACCGGCGCGGGCTACACGGCGTACGCATTTGCCGGTTCCGAGATTCAGAAGCGGTCTTATCCGAGCTCATTCGGCGGGCAATGGCAAAACCGCGGCTACGAACTGGTCGAAGAAATGAAATTGGTGGAGAATGCCCGGCGCGTGGCGGAAGAAGCCGTCGCGTTGCATCGGGCCGGGCAGTGCCCGGAAGGCGTGGGCACAATTATTCTGGATAGTTCGCAATTGGGTTTGCAGATCCACGAGTCCATCGGGCATCCGATTGAACTTGACCGCGTGCTCGGCATGGAAGCGAACTTTGCCGGCACTTCATTTCTCACTCTCGAGAAACTGGGCAATCTGCGTTATGGCAGCGAACTGGTCAATGTCGTCGCTGACGCTCGGCAGGAACACGGACCGGGCCTCGGCACTTTCGCCTACGATGACGAAGGCGTGGCCGCGCAGTTGACGCCGATTATCACGAATGGACGTTTTACCGGGTATCTGAGTTCGCGCGAAACCGCCCACACCATCGGCGCTGCGCGATCCGGCGGAACGTTGCGCGCCGAAGGTTGGAACCGATTGCCAATGATTCGCATGACCAACGTCAGCATTCTGCCGGGAGAGAAGCCGCTGAGTTTGGAGCAGCTCATTGCCGCGACCGACGATGGCATTTACATGCAGACCAATAAATCCTGGTCGATTGACGACAAGCGATACCACTTTCAGTTCGGGTGCGAGATCGCTTGGGAGATCAAGAACGGCAAGCGGGTGCGGATGCTGAAAAATCCTTCTTACTCCGGCATCACCACCGAGTTTTGGAATTCGATGGACGCGATCTGCTCGCGCGACGAATGGACGCTGTGGGGCACTCCGAACTGCGGCAAGGGCCAGCCGCAGCAGGTGATGGGCACGGGACATGGCGCGAGTCCGGCGCGGTTTCGAAATATTCGCGTGGGCTCGGCGTACCAGGGTAGCTGAAGAGAAATTTTGTAATTTCGTAATCGGGTAATTTTGCAATTTAATAGCCCCAGATCAAGGAGCGTGAGGTTGGTTCCAAATTGCCAAATTACCCAATTACCAAGTTCCAGGAATGCTTACCAAAGAACAAGCCGCGGACATCTTTGACCGGATTCGCCGTTTCTCGTCCGCCGACGAGGTTGAAGCGATCTTTACCGGCTCCCACTTCGCCTTGACCCGGTTCGCCAACAACATCATTCATCAGAATATGGAGGAAGAGAACTCCATCGTTTCGATCCGCACGAATTTTGCGGGCCGGACGGCGCGCGCTACCACCAATCAGTTTGACGACGAGAGTTTGCAGCGAGCAGTTGCCGCTTCGGAGAATCTTGCGAGAGTGCAGGCGCCGGACCCCGGTTTGCTGCCGATGCCCACGGCAAACGAGGCAAATGCCGCGGGCGAGGGCGCCCGCGCCACACGTTTTTTTGACGAGACCGCGGCCATCACTCCCGCCGATCGCGCGGAGGTGGTCAAGAGCATCGTGTCCGTTGCCGCGAAACACAAGCTGACGACAGCGGGCATCTACTCGAACTCGGAATCCGCCGAAGGAATCTTCAACTGTCGTGGATTAGCGAATTGGCACCGGCAGACCTTGGCGGAGACTTCCATCACCATGCTGGCCGATGATTCTTCCGGCTGGCAGAAATCGAATTCGCCCAATGTGAGGAACCTCGATGCTGCGTGGCTGGCGGAAACGGCTGCGCAAAAGGCGGTCGAGTCGGCCCATCCGCGAGAGATTGCGCCAGGGAAGTACACGGTAATTCTTGAACCGGCCGCCGTCCTCGACATGGTTGGTTTCATGTTCTGGGACTTCAGCGGCGTGGCGATTCTCGACCAGCGATCGTTTCTCAACGACCGCATCGGCGTCAAACTTTTTGGCGAGAACATCAACATCTGCGATGACGCCGGGCATCCTCTGCAGGCGGGTTCGCCGTTCGATGGCGAGGGAATGCGGCGCCAGCGCGTGCAATTGGTCGAGAACGGAGTGGTGAAGCGCGTGGTGTATGCGCGCGCCACGGCGCAGAAGATGAAGAATTCGGAGTATGCGGCGAAGATTGGCCCCATCGAAGCCACCGGGCACGGATTTCCCTTGCCAAACGAAATGGGCGAGATGCCGATGAATATTGTTTTCGGCGGCCCAGAAAATCCGCGAAGCGTAGAAGACCCGCGAAGCGTTGAGCAAATGATCGCCTCAACGGAACGCGGCGTGCTCGTCACGCGGCTGTGGTACATCCGTGAAGTCGATCCGTACGAGAAGATCGTGACTGGCATGACGCGCGATGGGACCTTCCTGGTGGAGAACGGCAAGATCCAGTGCGGTCTGCGCAATTTCCGCTTCAACCAAAGCCTGATCGCGATGCTGTCGAATGTCGAGGCGATGAGCGCTCCGGTTCGCGCCAGCGGGGAGGAATCGTTCGACATGGTGGTGCCGGCGATGAAGGTGAGGGAGTTTAATTTCACGGACGCGACAAAGTTCTGACTCAGCATTCAGCAATCAGCATTTAGCACTTAGCATTTAGCATTTAGCCTTTCCGTTCGACATTCACTTTTCGCAGCAGAGAGCTCAACATCTTTCGGATCTGTGAAAGTTCATCTGCGATTCTTGAGTAGTCGGGTTTGGTGAAGTAGCCCAAGTCCTTGGCGAGCAGCAACTCGTAATCCAACTCACTTGCCGAGCCGGCCGCAATCTGAAGAAAACGTTGAAACTCGTTGTTCCCCATTTTCCCGCAGCCCTCGGCGATATTCGCGCCGATGGAAACTGCGCATCGTCGAATCTGACTCGTCAGGCCATAAAGTTCTTCCCTCGGGAATTTCACGGTTGCGGCATAAATCGCCAATGTGAGCTTGTGAGATCGTTCCCAAACATGCAAATCATGAAAATCTTTCATGGGTTACCTCCAGAGGGCAGCCGTAGCTAACTACTAAATGCTAAATGCTAAGTGCTGGAAACCGCAGTGACGGCGCATACAGCACATCCAGCTACGCCCCTAAGTCCCTGTACCAGTGGCACTTCGCCGCGATTGTTCCATGACCTACGTAACTTTGAATTGCCGATGCCGGGGTGTAATCTCGCCCTGAAATGTGCATATGCTCACTCGGAGTGGTGCACGGCAGGAACCGGAAGGAAGGGCGACGCAAACGTGTCTGAAACCGCCAAGGGAACCGTTGCTGAAGTCAGCAGGAATCGAAGGGGTTATACGGACGTGCAAGGCGCGCCGCGCTTTCCCATCAAACTGCCAGTGGCATTAAAGTCGACGTCGGCAGCCAACCAGTCGGAAGTCGCGGGAAAGACGGTCGAGACCGAGAACATTTCCGCCAACGGCGTCCTGTTTCGCATGGATGCCGATGTGCCTGTAGGGTCGGCTGTCGATTTTACGATTTCTCTGCCCGCCGATGTGGTGGGCGCAGAAGCCGACGTGCAGGTGGATTGTCGGGGACGAGTGGTTCGCAGTTTTGAGGATGGCGGCCGGCGTGGAGTCGGCGTGGTCATTGATGAGTACCGTTTTGAGCGCAGGTAGTTTTGACGTAGAGACGGGCTTGCCGCGTCTCCCAGTCGGGCGCGCGGGTAGGCGACAGGTAGTACGCGAAAAGAGGACGGATGGGCAGCACTTCGGTCAGCATTGAGCCAGGCGACGGCATTCAGCCTGAGGACGGCAAAGGCACGATCCGCGTGATTGTGGCGGATACGCAGGCCATTTTCCGCGCCGGGCTGCGCAAGATCTTTGCGCTGGAGGATGACATACGGGTTGTCGGCCAAGCCGAGAGCCTCGATCAGACCGTTGCCGCCATTCAAAAATTTTCCGCCGACATTGTGATCTTTGAGGCGGTCCTGGCGCCAAATCCAGCGGACGCTGTTTCCGATCTTCTCCGGCAAAGTGCGAACTGCCGTCTGGTGGTCGTGCTGCAGGAGCCCGACCAGGAAATGACCCTCGAATTATTCCGGCGCGGCGCGCATGGCGTCGTTTCGCGCGAAATTGAGCCGGAAATGTTGGTGGAATGCCTGCGCAAAGTCGCCCAGGGTGAACCCTGGCTCGACAGCCGCGGCGTCGGCTGGGTGATGCAGGCCTATCGTACGCAAGGCGTGCGTCCGGCAGGTTCGCGTCCCAAAGTTTCGCTCACGCCCAAAGAGTCGCTCATCGTCACTTGCGTCACGCAGGGGATGAAGAACAAAGAGATTGCCCTGCGGGTAGGCACCACTGAACAGGTGGTCAAGAATTATCTCCGCAAGGTCTACGACAAGCTGGGAGTAGCCGACCGTCTGGAGCTCGCGTTGTACTGCCTGAATCACCGCGTGATTGAGGGCGTGGGTCAGGCAAAGCCCGCCCAGCCAACCAGCGGTCACGCTGCGGCGGCACCGGAAAAACCCAACGCCGCAGCGGCTGCTTTGGGATCGCGCTCCTGATTCTTTTCTTCTAGTACAATTCCTTCTTGCGGCCTGATTGCCGGCCCGATGCGCGTGGGCCGGAGAATGTTCAGGCGCGCAAATCCAGTTCCCGGTTTCCAGTTCTCAGTTCTCAGTTAGAACTGTTGAGCTTTTTCACCGAGAGCTGGGAACCGGGATCTAAGAACTGTCCCCCAAGAGAGGCAACCTATGAAAGGCGACGCAAAAGTCATTGCCATTCTGAACGAAGCGCTGAAAGCCGAGCTCACCGCCATCAATCAGTATTTCCTTCACGCCGAGATGTGCGAGAACTGGGGCTATGAACGGATGGCCAAGCAGACCCGCAAGGAATCCATCGAAGAAATGCACCATGCCGAAATCCTGATGGAACGTATCCTGCTGCTGGATGGCAGTCCCAACATGACCGAAACTTTCAAAATCAATATCGGGCAAAACCTGAAGCAGCAACTGGAGAGCGATCTGCAACTCGAATACACGGCCGTGAAACGCCTGAACGATGGGATCAAGGCGAGCGTGGCTGCCGGCGACAACGGTTCGCGCGAGCTGCTGGAAAAGATCCTGCTCGATGAAGAACACCACATCGACTGGCTGGAAGGGCAACTGCACGCGATTAAAGAGATGACCTACGAGAACTACCTGGCCCAGCAGTTGCACAAGCCCGAGGAAAGCTAGCAACAGTTGTCAGTCGCCAGTTGCCGGTCGCCAGCCGCCGGTTCTCGAACTCGTGCGTCGAGGTCTGCAGGCCGACCGGCTGCTAGAATCAAACCATCGCTTCATGCACTTCGCATGGCGACGGAGAGATGGCCGAGTGGCTGAAGGCGCACGCTTGGAAAGCGTGTTTACTCGAAAGGGTAACGTGGGTTCGAATCCCACTCTCTCCGCCATATTTTCTGAGCCTCGAAAATCAGAGGGCTTAGAGGGGGACAGAAGAAAGCTACAACAATAAACACTGATTTCCTTGACTTTCTGGAGAAATCCGATGCTCTATCCGCTTGAGCTACGGGCCCACTTCTGAGTAAAAATACTGCCGTAGCTTCCCGATACTACCGAAAATTGCCTGCGCCGTCACCACGGGCCGCTGACTCCGCGGGCTGCTAACCGAGGTATTCTCCGGAGTATTCGATCGCCGGCTCTTCCTGGCGCAGGACGCGCAGTACACCTTCCGCCAGGGCCAACAATTCGTCTTCGCCCGGATACACCAGGGTCGGAGCGATCCACTCGACGTAGGGGCGCACTTCCGCGATCAACTTCGTGGAGTGCGCCATGCCCCCGGTGAGCAGAACGGCGTCGACGCGGCCCTGGAGCACCGCAGCCATGGCGCCGCTCTCCTTTCCAATCTGGTAAGCCATGGTATCGAACACCAGCTTCGCTTTGGCATCGCCCGCGTCGATCCGCTCCTCGATCTTCACCAGGTCCTTGGTGCCCAGATACGAATAAAGTCCCGCCTCATTGAACAGGATGTTTTCGACCTCCTGCTGCGTGTACTTGCCGCTGAAGCACATCCTGATGACTGGCCCCGAGGGAACGGTGCCAGCCCGTTCGGTGGCGAAAGGACCTTCTTCGCGCGAATCGTTGTACTCGACCGTCTTGCCGCCTTCGTGAGCGGTAACGCAAATGCCGCTGCCCATGTGCACCACGATCAAACGCAAATACTTGTATGGCGTGCCCCGCTCACGGGCATAGCGCTTGGCGATTGCCTTTGGGTTTAACATGTGCGAAAGACTGGGGCGCTGGATCGCGGCCGAACCGGACAACCGGGAGCGGTCGGGCCGCTCATCCACGCTGACTGGATCCACGATGTAAGCTTCCAAACCCGCCCGGCTGGCCAGCGCATGAGCCAGCACGGCGCCCAGGTTGGAAGCGTGCTCTCCCTGTTTGGCCTCGCGCAGATCCGCCAGCATCTTCGCATTGACCCGATAGGTACCGCTGATCAAACGCGGCAACAGCCCCCCGCGGCCGGCAACGGCGCTCAACTGCTCCAACTTGTATCCCGCTTCGTGGAATTCGCGCTCCACCATGCTCAGACGAAAATCCTTCTGGTCGAGGACCGGCCGTCCCCGAAACTGGTTCATTTCTTCTTCACTGTGCCGTACGTTCTTGACGAATTCGGGCTTCTCGTTTTTGTACACGGCAAACTTGGTGGAGGTCGAACCCGGATTGATGGCTAACACTTTGAAATCAGCGGCTGGCAAAAATCACCCCTAACGCGATCGAGTTCAATTTATCGTCGGCGCTCTCCACGCGCGACGGGATCAGGACCGGCACCTTGGCGCCCACAATGACGTGCGCGCACGACGAACGGGCGAAGTACTTGGTCGATTTCCCCAGATGGTTGCCGGCTTCGATGCAATGCACCACCATGCAATCGGCGTGGCCGGCCACCGGACTGGTAATGCCTTTCGCCTTGGCGGCGGATTCCAGCAGCGCGTTATCCAGCGCCAGCGGACCATAGACCTCGGCATCGCCGAATTCGCCCGCGGCGCCCATCTCGGTCAGCGCTTTGGCGTCCATAGTAGAAGGCAAACTCTCCGAAACCACTTCGGTGGCGCTCATGACGGCGATTTTGGGCCGGGTGCAGCCGATCGAGCGCAGCGCTTCAATCGAGTTCTCGACGATTTGCTTTTTCTGGTCCAGGTTGGGAGCGACGTTGAGTCCGCCGTCGGTCATTCCCACCAGCCGGCGCTCGCCACTCAGCACGTCCTCATAGAAAAGAATGTCGCTCAACAAGCGGCCGGTCCGCAGTCCATTCTGTTTGTCCAGCACGGCTTTCAGCAGTTGGTCGGTGCGGAGGTGGCCCTTCATGAGTACTTCGACCTTGCCCTCGCCGGCCAATCGCCCCGCGACTCCAGCCGCATCGGCGCCTCCGGAGACAAACTCCGCTTTGGCGAGCACTTGATCCAAACCCAGCGACTGCGCCAGGGCGCGAATTTCATCGGTCTCGCCGATCAGCACGGGTATGGCAATTTCCAATTCCAGCGCGCCCGCCACGGCCGTCAGCGCCACCTCATCGTCGGCCACTACGACGGCCACGCGTTTCGGGCCAACTGTGCGTGCATAAGCGCGCAACTGCTGAAAATTGCGAATCGGCTCGGTCAATGCAGCGCGTTTTCGCACGGAGCTTCCTGACATCGAGCAATCCCCTCATCTAGCATAACCTACCGATTCGGAGATGTTTTCGTCACCGCCCAGATGCTAGGTCCGAAGTCCGCGGCGCACAAGTCCCGATGCACAAGTCCTTAAGAAAATATCTCAATCGAAATTCGCGCGCGAAACGCTAGCGCCGGCAAACGGAGCAGTATCCGCCCACCTCGAGCCGCGCCACGAGGATGTGAAAGCGGCAATCCCGCTCTAATTGCTTCTTCAAGGATTCGAAAGTCTTGCTGACAAATTCGGTGATTTTCCCGCACCGGAGACATGCCATGTGAATATGATCGCGGGCCAGCTTGCGTTCGTAGTAATGGCCTTCGCCGTTCAGATGCATCAGGTCGAGCTCATCGATCAGGCCTTGCCGCTTGAGCAGGTCCAGGGTTCGATACACGGTGCTGCGATCTACCGAGGCATCCACAGTCCTCGCCTTACGCAGGATCTGGCTGGCGTCGAGATGTTTCGTCGCAGTCTCAATCACGCTTAGAATCGCCCGGCGCTGACCGGTCATGCGAATCCCACGTTCGGCAAGTTGCGTCTGCAAACGGCCCGGAATCTCGGTTTGCGGAAGCGGCATTCGTAGTCTCCCATTTCAAGTCGCAACTGATCGCAAAGAACCTGCGACGAAATCTTCGGGCGCCCCATTGACAGTCGATGAAGGCGCACTCTACGCTGAGATTCTAACGCTTCTTGCGATTCAGTCGCAACAAAGACTATGTCAAAGAGGGGAGCCGGTGGTCGCGCGCGCTATACCTAAGCCTATCCAGCAGACGTTTCCCGGTGTCGTTATCCTGGTTTTCTCTCTGCTCTTTTGCCGTTCATCTTTGGCGCAGGAGAGTCCGTACATCGTCACCTACGACCATTACCTCGAAGAGCCGGGCAGCCTGGAGGTGGAATATTTTTCTACTTTTGGCACACAGCGCGGTGGCAACGACTTCGATGCCTTCTGGACGGAATTTGAATACGGCGCCACTGCATGGTGGACGACCGAGTTTTATGTGGACGGGCAGACGACCTTCAATGACAGCACGATTTTTACAGGGTTTCGATGGGAAAACCGGTTTCGCCTGCTGCAGCGCGAGCACATCGTCAATCCGGTGCTCTATATCGAGTACGAAAACACCAGCGGGGCCGACAAGATTCTGAAGGAGGTGGAAGGTCACGACATAGAGTCCGACTACGCCGATTCCAACGCCGTATTGCGGAAGGAGCACGACCACGAATTGGAGCTCAAGCTTCTGCTTTCCAGCACTTTCAAAGGCTGGAATGTCGCCGTAAATCCGATTGTTACCAAGAACCTTTTGCCGAGCGAACCGTGGGAGTTTGCGTACGCCATCGGGGCAAGCCGTCCGCTCGCGCTTAAGGCTTTACCCAACCGCTGTAATTTCTGTCTGGAGAATTTTATTGCCGGAGTGGAAATGTACGGAGGCCTGGGCGACACACAGAGCGCCGGTCTGCACGACACATCTCATTACCTCGCGCCCGTGGTCGCGTGGAATCTTCCGTCGGACTGGACCTTTCGTCTTTCGAGTGGCTTCGGTCTGAACGACAACAGCCATCGACTGCTGTTGCGCTGGGGGCTTTCGCGCGAGTTCTCCAGCTTTGGCGAGATGGTCGGGCGTTTGTTCAGAGGCCGGCCATGAAGGCAACCTTCGCTTCGTTCCGCTCGGCTGGACGCAGCGGTCTTGCGACCATCGGCGCCGTCGTCTTCGGGATCGGCGTCTTGGGGATTGTCGTCTTGGGGACTTCCCGGGCTCTGCCGCAGAACGAAGACACTGCCGCGCGTAAGAACAGAAAGTCAACGTACGCCGCGCTGGCAGAAGCTCCCGAAAAAGCGAGAGAGAGGACAAACCCTTTCGAAGGTGATATTCAGGCCGTCGTTGCGGGAGGAAAGCTTTTTGAGCAACACTGCGCTGACTGCCACGGAAGAAAGGCGGGAGGCACGAGGAAAGGCCCGAGTTTACTGCGGGAAAAAGTGCGCCAAGCAACGCCCGGCACGATGTTCTGGATCCTGACCAATGGAGTTGTCCGCCGAGGCATGCCGGTTTGGTCGAAGCTGCCGGAACCAGAACGCTGGCAGATTGTCGCATTCTTGCAGTCGTTGAAGTTACAACCGGCGACCTCACAATTAATGAAGAACTCACAATCAGCGGAACCGGCGCGTCCTTGATTCCATTGACGCCGATTCCGTAGCGCCGACGGCGGGCCAGCCCTGCTAAGCTCATTCCTGCGCAAACAGTGTTGCGCAAACAGGGCTGCGTGAATCGGAAATACGACGTCATCATTCTCGGAGCCGGCGCTGCCGGCCTGATGTGTGCCATGGAAGCCGGCAAGCGGGGCCGGCGCGTCTTGGTGCTCGAACGCGCGGATCGAATCGGCAAGAAGATCCTGATCTCCGGCGGCGGCCGCTGCAATTTCACCAACCTGCACACCAGCCCGGAGAACTTTCTTTCGGCCAACCCGCACTTCGCCAAGTCGGCGCTCGCCCGCTACACTCCGGCCGCCTTCGTGCGCCTCATCGAAAAGCATCGCATCCCCTACCACGAGAAAAAACTTGGCCAGTTGTTCTGCGATCGAGCGGCGAGCGACATCACGGCGATGCTGGAGCAGGAATGCCGCGACGCCGGAGTAGAAATCCGGTGCAGCACGAAAGTAAGCGAGGTGCGCAAGAACGAGGTGCTGAAGAACGAGGTGCTGAAGAACGAGGTGCACAAGAACGACCAGTTCACCGTGCAAGCCGAAGACGCCAGTTTCGGCGCTCCGCGCCTGGTGGTCGCGACCGGAGGTTTGTCCATCGCGAAAATCGGCGCCACCTCATTCGGTTACGATCTGGCCCGGCAATTCGGTTTGCAGGTCGTGCCCACGCGCGCCGCGCTGGTCCCACTCATCTTTAGCGAACGGGATCGCAAGCGCTGGTGCGATCTGGCGGGAGTCTCCAGCGAGGTGGTTGCTTCCACTCGCGGCACGAAGCGCAACACGAGACAAGCGTTCCGCGAAAACATGCTTTTCACTCATCACGGCATCAGCGGGCCCGCGATTCTCCAGATCTCTTCTTACTGGGATGGCAAGGAGCCTATCCATCTCGACCTTGCGCCCGGCCGCAATCTCACCGCCGACTTGCGAACGCGCGGACATCGCGACCAGTCGAGTTGGAAATTACTGCTGAGAGAAGTCCTGCCTCGCCGCTTCGCGGATCTCTGGCTCGAAGCTTATCCTTTAACCGGCAACTCCGATCGCGCCTTCGCCGACGCCGAACGTCAACTGCGCGCATGGGAAGTCAAGCCGGAAGGAACCGAGGGATACGGGAAAGCGGAAGTCACCGCGGGCGGCGTCGACACCGGCGAACTTTCTGCCAAGACCATGGAGTCCCGAAAAGTGCCCGGCCTTTTTTTCATCGGAGAAGTGGTCGACGTCACCGGCCAACTCGGCGGATTCAACTTCCAGTGGGCCTGGGCGTCGGGGTTTTGCGCCGGACAGGCGGTGTGAGCCAATTGGTAATTAGTAATTTGTAATGTCAAAACGGCCAATTGAGTTTCAATTACCCATTACACATTACCAATCACAAATTTTAGATCTCCGCGCCTTCCTGCATGAACGGCATGCGGGAGAGAATTTCCGCGGCCTGCTCCAATTGCTTCAAGTCTTCGCCGGTAAAGTCCGCGCCCGCGAGCGAAGCATCCATCCCTTTACGCGAAATCTGCACCACGCCCATCACGTTTCCTCCGGAGTGCATCACGGGAACGGACATGATTTTCTGAATCGGCATTTGCTCCTGGCTTCGATCTTCTTCCCCGGCTCCCAGTTTGACCGCTTCAAACAGGCTGACATGCCTCACGCGCATGAAGGTATTCGATAGAAGTGGAGACCGAGTCGCCGCAGTCCGCGCCGCAACCGCCGTTCCGGTCAGCGGCAGTACGCCTGCAGATCGCAGCTCGGGTGGAAAGACAAATCGCAGACTATTCTTTTCCAGCCTGAGCAGCGCCACTTCGCTGCGGCGCACATGCAGGACCTGCGCGAGCTTCAGGCAGACTTTATCCGTACTCGGAGATTCCGAAAGCATGCTCTCCAATTCGCTGACGCTGGCCTTGGCGGCCTTGGCTGCGAAACCTTCATTTCCTGTCAATGACATAGTTCTGTTCTCTAGGCCTTACTCTTTTATCCTGCGTGCACGAGCGACTTTTCGACAAGTTACCGGAGTACTTTTTCTGCCTCAACGGGAGCCTATCCCTGCCCAAAACGGCATCTCTTCTTGTACGGAGAAAAAAAATCGTTGTCTTGCGGCACTCTTCCACAGGCATTCGCGTTATATTTGAATCCATAATCAGTGCAAGTAGTTGGATAGCGGCTATCGGGGTACGCGTCTGTCGCGTATTCATTACGTGAGACGATCCTTAGGAATTGGGTATCTGTAAGGAGTACTGCATGGCTCGCAAGAGAACCGGAAACGGTAGCACCACTCGCAGAAAGAAAACCGAAGCCTCCATTTCGCCTGCCGTGGTGGAGGCTGCGCCCGAAGTTCGCAAGAATACGAAACTTTCCAACCTCGTTCCTGTCAATCTGGAAGAAGAGATTCGCCGCCGCGCTTACGAACTCTACTTGCAGCGCCGAGCGGCTGCGGGCAATGAGAACGTCAACGGCGACGAGAACACGGATTGGCTGATTGCGGAGCGCGAGATCCGCATGCGTTACGGCAGATTGACACGCCACACGACGGCGTAGATCGAACGATGTCCGAGCTTAATTCGGGCGAGGCGTGAGGATTTGCCCACTGGGGATTGCCTGCCGGCCAGGGCCGGAATCGATACAACCCCCGCTCGAACCGTCGCTTTGAATGCCGGCGGCGGAATTACTGCTGTACGGCCTGAACCAGCGCCGGCCTCACCTGTTCACGCTGAATTTCGGAGGCGTCCCACGCGCCGCCCAGAGCCTTCACCAGGTAAACGGAAGTGACCATTTGCTGGCCGAGCAACTGCGTTGCCAGGCGTTCATTAGCCAGCAGCGTGGATTGCGCGGTAATCACATCGAGGTACGTGGTGACGCCGCCGACATAACGGTTGTTGGCAATGTCGAGCGCGCGGCGCGAGTCGGCGACCGCTGCCTGCTGAGTTTTCGCAGCCTGATCAAGCAACGCGAGACCGGAGAGCCCATCCTCCACCTGCTGAAATGCCACCAGCACGGATTCGCGATAATTGGCGACCGATTCGTCATAGGCGGCGCGGGTGGCCGCCAGGTTGGCGCGATTGCGTCCGCCATTGAAAATCGGCTGCAGCAGATCGCCACCCAGCGACCAGAAAGCGCTGGGAGCGTTTACCAGTGTGGCGATGTCGCGGCTTTCATAACCGCCGCTCCCGGCCAGCGTAATATGCGGATAAAACGCAGCCATCGCTAAACCCACTTGCGCATTTTCGAACGCCATCTGGCGCTCGCTGGTGGCAACGTCCGGCCGGCGCTCCAGAATCTCAGATGGAACTCCGGTGGGAATCGCCGGAGGGACGGCGTTGAACGGCGCCTCAGCCAGGCTGAAAGCCGAGGCGGACTTCCCCAACAGCACAGCAATGGCGTGTTCGTATTGCGCCCGCTGCTGCAGCACGAGCTGAAGCTGCGTCGCAGTCGAATCGAGCAACGCGGCCTGCTGCGCCACTTCCAGCCCATTCGCGACTCCGCCTTCGTGACGGTGGTTGACCAGGTCCAAACCTTTTTGCTGGATTTCGACCGACTGCCGTACCACTCCAGCTTCGCGATCAAGTTCGCGCAGGTTGAAATAGTCGGCGGCGAGTTCGGCGGTCAACACCAGGCGCACATTTTCCAGGTCGGCCGCGCTCCCTTGCAACGAAGCGTTGGCCGCTTCCAGATTGCGGCGCACACGTCCGAATAAATCAAGCTCGTAGCTGACGGAAAACGGGACGGTAAACACGCTCTCGGTATCGGGCTTAAGCGGAGGCTTGGCGCCCTCAAGCGGACGGTTGCCGGAGAAGCGCTCGCGCTGCCCGCTGGGATCGGTGCTGAGCGTAGGAAAGTACGCCGAGGACGCGACCCGCGCCTGCGCCCGCGCCTGCGAGAGGCGATCCTCGGCCGCCGCCAGCGACTGGTTTGCCTGAAGCAACTCTTGCTCCAGCCGGTCGAGTTCCGCGTCATGAAATATCTGCCACCACGCGCCCTTGGGAATCGCGTCCTTCGGAGCCGCCGTCTGCCACGGCCCTTGGCCTTTCCACGCGTCGGGAACCTGCGCGGTGGGACGCTTATATCCCGGTCCCACCGTGCATCCCGCTAGCAATGCGGTGGCCAGCAGGGCCGAACAAAATCCACCACGGAGACACGGAGACGCGGAGGAAGGCTTTTTCACCGGCGCATGGTCGCGTCGTAGTTGCTTGATAAGGGACAAAATCATGAACTCGCTTCTCTCCGTGACTCCGTGCCTCCGTGGTGAGGTTCTCGCTTCACGAGTGAGCATCTCCTGCGTTCGGCTTGGCGACGCGCACTTGCTGCCCTTCTTCGAGTGAGTCGGACGGGTTGATGACGATGCGATCGGTTACGTCGAGGCCGCCAAGAATTTCGAGCGTTGCGCCGAAGTCGCGCCCTATGCTGATCGGTCGCAAATGCACTGTGCTGTCCTTGTCGACGACCGCAACCTGCGGTCCCTCGGCGCGGAACAGCATGGCGTTTACCGGGATCGTAATCCGCGGAACGGAAGTCCCGGTGGCAAAATGCACCTGGCCGAACGAACCCGGCAACAGCTTGCCGTCTTTGTTCGGAACATCCACTTCCGTGTTCAGGGTGCGTGTCGCGGGATCGATGGCGTCGGCGGTGCGAGCGACCGTCCCCAAAAATTTCTGGCCGGGAAATTCCTGCAGCGTGACGTTCGCCTTCATCCCAACTTTGATGTTCGGCGCATACGCCTGCGGTACACTGACGTACACGCGAAGCGGGTCGACTAGCGCGATATCGAACAGCTCTTTGCCAGCCACGCCAGCTCCGGAATTGATGAGCGCGCCCGGATCAACATTGCGCCGCGTAAGCACGCCGGAAAAGGGAGCGTAAACGTTCTTGAAAGACTCGAGCTCTTCGAGGCGGCGAACATTCGCGTCCGCTGCCGCAAGGTTGGCTAGCGCCTGCTGGTAGCCGCTCGCCTGCTGGTCGGCCTCCTGCTGCGAAACCGAGTCGGACTTGCGCAGATTCGCCCAACGGTCGGCGGAGATCTTCGCCAACCCCAGCGCCGCCTTGATCTGCTCGCGGCTGGCCCGAGCCTGCGAGAGTTCCTGGTCGACTTCCGGAGTGTCAATCGCCGCCAGCAGTTCACCCTTCTGAATCTTGCTGCCCATGTCCTTGTACCAGCGTAAGAGGTAGCCATTAGTGCGGGCAAAAATGGGGGACTCTTCAAAGGCCTGCAAATTTCCGGGCAGCACAAGCTCCTCGTTTCCCGGCTCGGATTGGGGTTGCACGACCGCGACGGTCGGAACCGAAACGGCTTCGGTTTCTTTCGCCAGCGCGTTAGATTCGCTGTTCCGGTTCAGAAAAGTAACTGCGCCGGCGGTGATCAGGACAAGCAGCGCGGCGCCAATCAGAAGCTTTGCCCGGCCTACCGGAGCCGTCCCCAGATCGGAAGGCTGATAGGCATCTGGGCGCACGGCCTCCGTCTCGTTCTGTTCGGTGGTTACGGGCGGCGGTTGTACTGGCATAATTGCGGTCTCCAAAAAAATCTCTGCTTCTGCTCTTCTCTACTTTTACTGCGTTCTACTTCTGTTCCGACTGAAGCCGTGCCTCGCGGCGGCCATGAATAATCGTAAACACACTTGGCACAAAAAATAACGTGGCTACGGTTGCGAAGAGCAGGCCGCCAATCACGGCGCGTCCCAGCGGCGCGTTCTGCTCGCCGCCCTCTCCGAAGCCCAGCGCCATCGGTACCATGCCGATAATCATGGCGAGCGCTGTCATGATTACAGGCCGTATGCGTGTGTGGCCCGCTTCGAGCGCCGCTTGCCGCGCGGGCGCTCCCGCATTCATGCGGTCGCGGGAAAACGAAACCAGCAGGATCGAATTCGAGGTCGCAACTCCCATGCACATGACCGCGCCCGTCAGCGACGGAACACTCAGCGTGGTGCGCGTGATCAGCAGGAACCAGCAGATTCCCGCCAGCGCCCCCGGCAACGCCGTAATGATGATAAAGGGATCGAGCCACGACTGAAAATTGACCACGATCAGCAAATAGACGAGTACGATCGCTCCCAGCAGGCCAACGCCCAGACCGAAGAACGAGGACTCCATCGTCTCAATCTGCCCGCGAACCACGACTCTCGTGCCGCGCGGTAGATGATCTTCGAACGGCTTGAGCGCCTTCATGATGTCCGACGCCACCCCGCCCAGATCGCGCCCCTGCGTGCTGGCATACACGTCAATGACCGGCTGCACTCCGTAATGGTTGACCACTGCGGGACGCGCCACCGGCGTGAGTTGAACTAGATTGCCGAGTACCTGCGGGGCCTCGGCGCTCGCCGCGTTCACCGGTGTGTTCATCAAGTCCTGCAACGACGTCATGTGATACTGCGGTGTCTGAATGGCAATGGGATAACTCACACCGTTCCTGGGATTCAGCCAGAAATTGGGGGCGGTCTGGAAGCTTCCACTCAAGCTGATCAACACGCTCTGGGCGACTTCCTGGGCATTCAATCCGACCTGATTGATGCGCGTGCGGTCCATATCCAGATGGAGAGTGGGCAAGCTCATCATCTGTTGCACATGCACATCGGCCGTGCCGGGAATCCGGCGTAACCGATTCGCGATCTTCTGCGCAATGTCGTAATTCCCGCTCATATCGGCGCCCACAACCTGAATATCGACCGGCGCGGGCAATCCGAAGTTGAGAATTTGCGACACGATATCGGCGGGCTGAAAGAAGAACTCCACTCCCGGAAAACGCGCGGGGAGATCATGGCGCAACTGGCGCACATACTGCGCCGTCGGATGATGGTGTTCCGGATTCAGCGATATCAGAATCTCCGCATCGCTCGTCCCGATCACGCCCGAACTGGAGTAAGAGAGATTGATGCCCGAGTACGGGACGCCTACATTGTCCAGCACCGTTTGCAGCTCTTCTTTCGGAATCTCGCTGCGCAGCACGCGCTCCACTTCATCGCACAAACGTGCCGTCTCTTCCACGCGCAGGCCAGGCCGGGCGCGGACGTGCAGCCGAATCAGTCCCGCATCCACTTGCGGGAAAAAATCCCGCCCCAGAAAAAACACCAGCCCCAGCGACAAGAAACAGAAAGCCGCGAAACCGAGGGTAAATAATTTCCTGTGTTCGAGCGTGGTTTCCAGCAATTGCCGGTAGCCGCCGCGAAACCTTTCAAACCAGCGCTCGAATCCGCGCTGGGATTTTCCCAGAAAACTTTTCGGCTCGGCGGCGCGGTGCTCGTGTCCGCGCATGATAAACATCACCAGCGTCGGAATCAGGGTCCGCGACAGCAGGTACGACGCCAGCATGGCAAAGCTCACCGCTTCCGCCAGCGGCACGAAAAGAAACCTCGCGACTCCAGCCAGAAAAAACATCGGCACAAACACAATGCAGATGCTCAGCGTGGATACGAACGCGGGCACGGCGACCTGCTGCGCGCCGTCGAGGATAGCCTTCTTCATCTCCTTGCCCATGGCCAGATTGCGCTCGATGTTTTCGATCTCCACCGTGGCATCGTCCACCAGAATGCCGACGGCGAGCGCCAGTCCTCCCAGGGTCATGATGTTGATGGTTTCGCCGAGCGCGCTCAGCAGAATCACGGAGACGAAAATGGACAAAGGGATCGAGACCGCAATGATCAAAGTCGGACGCCAGTCGCCCAGGAAAACCAGGATCATGACGGCGGTAAGGCAGGCGGCGATCACACCTTCCCGTATAACTCCCTGGATCGACGCGCGCACGAAAAGCGACTGGTCGAACAGGGCCTTGATGCTGAGTTGGGGCGCGAGGTCGCGAGGCAGATACTTCGACGGGTCTTGCAAGATCGCCTTCACGCCACTGACAACCGTCAACGTGGAAGATCCGCCCAGCTTATAAATCGACATCAGCACGCCGCGCTCGCCGTCCTGCCGCACGATGTTGGTTTGCGGCCCAAATGCGTTGCGCACGTGCGCCACATCGCGCAGGTAAAGCGTGGACGAGTTCGAGGTCTTCACCGGAAGATCGTTGAGTTCGGCAATGGTTTGCGGAGTGCCGTTCATCTCCACGTAGTACTCGGTCGGCCCGATCTTGGTCGTGCCTGCCGGCAGAATCAGGTTCTGCGCGGACACTGCATTGACGATGTCGATGGGCGCCAAACCGTAGGCTTGGAGCTTGGCGGAATCGAGGTCCACCTGCACCTGGAGCGGCCTGCCGCCGTAAGGATAGGGAGTGCCCGCGCCTTGCACGGTGGTAATTTGCGTACGCAGAAAATTCTGCCCCAAATCGAACAACTGCTGTTCCGGCAACGTCTTGCTGCTCAGGCCCAGTTGCACGATCGGCGTCGTGGATGCCGAGTACGTAACGACCAGCGGCGGAGTCGTGCCCGGAGGCAGTCCGCGCAGCATGGTCTGGCACATCGCCGTCACTTGCGTCACAGCCATGGAAAGGTTGACGCCAGGCCGGAAGAAGATCTTGATCACGGCGATTCCATTGAGCGACTGCGATTCCTGATGCTCGATGTCGTTGACCGTGACCGTGAATCCGCGTTCGGAATTGGTCACGATCCGGTCCGCCATCTCTTTCGGCGACATGCCCGTATAGCTCCACACCACGCTGACCACGGGAATGTTGATCTCGGGGAAAATGTCAACCGGGGTGCGCAGGATGGTGATCGGCGTAAGAATGATGATGAGCAGGGCCATCACCACAAACGTATAAGGGCGGCGAAGCGCTAATGCGACAATCCACATAAGACTGGCGAAAACTGATAACGCTGAAGTCCAATACTAGTGAAAACCATACTGCCAAAGCCGCCCCACACCGGCCTGCGGACTTGCGAATTAAGATTCAAAACAGTACGTTTCGGATTTAAATTATATTAGACTTTAGCCATGAGTCAAAATCATACCCGGAGCGCCGATGCTCGAATCGCCGTGGCCCGGAACGGAAGTAATGGGGCCGGCGAAAAGCGCGCGCCCGGGCGGCCACGCAGTGAGGAATCGCGCCAGTCGATCCTGCGCAGCACCCTCAAACTGCTCAAGCGGGACGGTGGATTCCCGGAACTAAGCATTGAGGCCATCGCCGCCGATGCCAATGTTGGCAAAACAACTGTCTACCGTTGGTGGCCGACCAAGGCCGCCCTGGTCGCCGACGCTTTCTCCGCCAGCGCCGACGACGAACTCCGCTTCCCGAACACTGGCTCCGTGCAAAATGACATGAGCCTCCAGATGAGGCAGCTAATTCGAATCTTCCGCTCCAAACGCGGCAAAGTTGTCGCGGCGCTGATCGCCGGAGGCCAATCGGATCCGGAGTTGATCGAGGCCTTTCGCGACAGGTTCTTGTGGCCCAGACGCAAGCAGGCGTATAGAACTTTGCAGCGCGGCATCGATCGCGGCGAACTCCCCGCCGCAAGCGACCTCGACCTCATTCTCGACTCGCTGTACGGCCCGATCTACATGCGCTTCCTAATCCGTCACGACAAACTCAAAGAAAGCTTCGCCGACGAAATCTGCGCGCTGGTGTTGCAAGGGCTGAAACGCCGGTCGCAACACTTGAGACAGACTCCAGTGGAACATAGTCGGTAACGGAGAAAACGAAAATGAAAGTGCAGGCCTACGTCTTTGTTGATACCAAGAACCCTGGACCCAAGCGCATCGTAACGGAGGTTAGAAAGATTCCCGGTGTGGTGAGGGCAGACGCCCTGTTTGGGACACCGGATGTGATCGTGATCGTCGAAGGCGATGACATTGCAAAAATGGATGCGGTTATTGATAAGATCGCGGAGCTTTCGGGCGTTTTGGATACCGATTCGAAAGTCATACGCTGGGTCTGAACCGAACATCGACTTCCAGTCTAAGTGGGGTTTGCGGAAGCCCATCCCTAACCCGTTTACCTGCAGAAACTTACCGTTCGATTGCGAAATCCTGCCGACGCCTGATAGGGCTTGCGTGAAGTCACCGCTGCGGGTAGAATTAAAATGCGACCGAAACAGTCGGAGTTTAATCCGATTATATAGGTCGCCATTTGGACCGATGCTCAAACTAACAAAGAAAGCCGACTACGGGCTCATGGCCATGAAGCATCTGGCTGAGCACGCCGATCAGGGATCATGCAGCGCCAAGGATGTGGCCGAGGCCTACGGGATCCCGCAGGAAGCGCTGGCGAAGATCCTGCAACGGTTGGCGAAGGTCGGTTTGATCCGGTCCCAGCATGGCATGAACGGCGGTTACACGCTGACGCGCGACCCGAAGATGATTTCCGCATTCGAAGTGATCAAGGCCATTGACGGGCCGCTGTTCATCACTTCATGCGTGACCGTTCGCGGCGAATGCGGGCAGAGCGATCGCTGCACGATTCGCGAGCCGCTGCGGAAAGTGAATGAAAGCATCGAGCAGGTGCTGAAGAAGATCATGATTTCCGAGATGAAGGAACAGCCGGAAGTCATCGATCTAGAGAAACGAGAGATCCAGAAGCCCACGGAGTTGGTAAAGATTTTGTAACCCGGTTTCTTAACTACGGCATATCGGCCGTGAGTTAAGGCTTTTTAAGGAGAAAAGCATTCATGAGCACGAATGGCAACAAGGCGATCCCGACCAATCACGGTGCGGAACAACACGCTGTCCCCCACGGGATCAAGCTGCCCATCTACATGGATAATCACGCGACCACGCCGATGGATCCGCGGGTTCTCGACGAAATGCTGCCCTACTTCATGGAGAAGTTCGGCAACGCCGCCAGCCGCAATCACCCCTTCGGATGGGTGGCGGAAGAAGCGGTCGAGTTGTCGCGCGAGCGTATCGCCAGGCTGATCGGCGCCACCTCGAAAGAAATCATCTTCACCTCGGGCGCCACCGAAAGCGACAACCTCGCCATCAAGGGCGTGGCCGAGATGTACCGCGAAAAGGGCAACCACATCATCACGGCGACCACGGAACACAAGGCGGTGCTCGACACCTGCAAGCATCTTGAGAAACTCGGCTTTCGCGTGACCTATCTGCCGGTGCAAAAGGATGGCCTGATCGATCTCGACGACCTGAAGCGCGCCATCGACGACAAGACGATTCTGGTCACGATCATGGCCGCCAACAACGAGATCGGCGTGCTGCAACCGGTTGCGGAAATCGGCAAGCTATGCCGCGAACGTGGCGTGATCTTCCATTCCGACGCGGTGCAGGCGATCGGCAAAATTCCGATCGACGTGAACAAGATGAACATCGATGTCGCGTCCATCACCGGACATAAGCTGTACGGTCCGAAAGGCGCGGGCGCGCTTTATGTGCGCCGCAAGAATCCGCGCGTGCAGTTGGTGGCGCAGATTGACGGCGGCGGCCACGAGCGCGGGATGCGCTCCGGAACGCTCAACGTGCCCGGCATCGCCGGCCTCGGCAAAGCTTGCGCCATCGCGCAGGAAGAGCTGCCGCAGGAATCCTGCAAAATGGCGGGCCTGCGAAACCGGCTGAAAGACAGCATCATGAGCCGCCTTGACGAGGTGTATATCAATGGCTCCATGGAGCATCGCCTGCCCGGCAATCTGAACATCAGCTTTGCCTATGTGGAAGGCGAGTCGCTGCTGATGGGCATCAACGATATCGCGGTTTCGAGCGGATCGGCGTGCACCTCGGCTACGCTCGAGCCGTCCTATGTTCTGAAAGCTCTCGGCACCGGCGACGATCTGGCGCACAGCTCGATCCGCTTCGGCATCGGGCGCTTCAACACCGAAGCTGAGATCGATTACGTGGCCGACCGTGTGGTCGAGACAGTACTGCGTCTGCGCGAACTGTCGCCACTCTACGAGATGGCGAAAGAGGGTGTGGACTTGAAGAGTGTGAAGTGGGCGGCAGAAGCGCATTAGAAGCAAGGTTTCAAGGTTTCAGAGTTTCAAGGTTTCAAGGTGCCTTGACCAATCCTGGAACTCTGACGACCTAGTGGGGACAGTCGTTGAAACCTTGAAACCTTGAAACATTGAAACTTTGAAACCTGAAGGGGTGACAGATGTCATACAGCGATAAAGTGATCGACCACTACAACCATCCACGCAACGTCGGCTCCATGGACAAAAAGGATGACGATGTGGGCACCGGCTTAGTCGGCGCGCCCGAGTGCGGCGACGTGATGAAGCTGCAGATCAAGGTGAATCCGCAGACCAACATCATCGAAGACGCCAAGTTCAAGACCTTCGGCTGCGGCTCGGCGATTGCATCGTCTTCGCTGGCGACCGAGTGGGTCAAGGGCAAGACGGTTGACGAGGCCCTCGCGATCAAGAACACCGAGATCGTGAAGGAACTGGCCTTGCCGCCGGTGAAAATTCACTGCTCGGTGCTGGCCGAGGATGCGATCCGAGCCGCGATCGGCGACTGGAAGAGGAAGCAGGGAGCCGCGAAACCTGTGGAAGTGCAGGCGGCACAGTAAGTCAAGTCCTGGCGGGCGGCGGAAACTCGGCTTCGCATCAGGGCATCGCCTTAGCGATGCCGCAAATTTTCGAAATCAGACGCCCCTTTAGGGGCCGGGCTCGCAACTCGAGGCCCGAAGCTTCTAGAATCAAATCATGGATCAAGCCGTCAAAGACGAAGCAGTCAAAGAAGTGGCAGCAAGAGACGAAGCTGTCAAACCCGCCGTGCCCGTGCCCCCGGCCAAGGGCATCCAGGTGACCGACAACGCGCTCAAGAAGATTCGCTCTGCGATGGTGAAAGAAAATGTTTCGCCGGAGCAGGGTGGGCTTCGTTTAGGCGTGCAAGGCGGCGGATGCTCGGGCCTGACTTACAACCTACGGTTCGATACGCAGCCGCGCGAGCGCGACCGTGTGTTTCAGTTCGGAGATGTCCGGATTTTTGTGGATCCGAAGTCCTTCATCTATCTGCACGGGATGACTCTCGATTACCAGGAAACCCTGATGCAGCAGGGCTTCGTGTTCGTAAACCCGAACTCAACCAAGTCCTGCGGTTGCGGGAGTTCTTTCTCGTAGCGATGATTTTGTAATTTGGTAATCGGGTAATTTTGCAATTTAGAACCCCCAAGGCCGATTGCCTTCAAATTACCAAATTACCCGATTACAAAATTACAAAATGACCGAATCCAAATCGTCTCTGATCATTCCCGGACAATCGCCCGAAGATGCAACCCCGAGTTGCTGGTCGTGCGGCACCATGCGCGCCGTGCATTTCTGCAGTTCGTGCGGCAAGGTGCAGCCGCCGGTCCCGGTGGACTATTTCACATTTTTTGGATTCCCGCGCAAGCTCAACCTGGACACCTCCGAGCTGGAAAAAGAATTCTACGCGCTGAGCCGAAGGCTTCATCCTGATGTATTCGGACAGGCTGAAACCCGGGAACGCGCTTGGAGTCTGGAGCAAAGCTCCATGCTCAACGACGCCTACCGCACGCTGAAAGATCCGATCAAGCGCACCGAGTACCTGTTACGCCTCGAAGGCGTCGAACTCGGAGAGCAATCGAAACAGGCGACGGAAAAGGCGCGCGCTACCGGAGAACTGAAGAAGCAGGTCGTGCCTCCTGATCTCCTGGAGGAAGTCTTCGAACTCAACATGCATCTGGAAGAACTGCGAAACCAGAAGAAGATGGGCGAAGACGACCCCGCTTTACTTGAGGAAATCGGCAAGGCCAAGCTTTCGCTGGAAGAAAAATACGATGCCCTGTTCAACGAACTCAAGACCGAGTGGAACAAGTGGGACAAATCCGTGGACAGTGGAACGGAAGAAGACCGGCGGAAAATCCTGGATAAGATGCTGGACGTGCTGAACCGAAGGAATTATGTCCGCAACCTGGTGCGCGACGTGAACGAAGTCATTGGTAATTTGTGATTTGTAATTTGCAATTTAGAGGCGACGCATCGTCGGCGATTCAAATTACAAATTACAAATCGGAAATTACAAATGTCTTCTGACTCCATCGTCGGCATCGATCTCGGCACCACGAACTCGCTCGTGGCCTACATGCAGGGGGATTCCCCTGTCGTCATCCCCGGAGAAGACGGGCTGAACCTCGTGCCCTCCGTGGTGGCGCTCGACGAGAACAACCAGATCGTAGTGGGCAACGCCGCGCGCAAGTATCTGATCGAAACGCCGGAGCGGGCAGTTTACTCCGTCAAGCGCCTGATGGGGCGCGGCGTCGAGGATATACAGGACGAGCTGAAGCTGTTTCCCTTCCAGTTGGCGGACGACTTGCAGTCAGGGGAAGTTATCCGTATCAAGCTGGGTGAAAGAACCTTCACGCCACCGGAACTCTCGGCCTTCATCCTGCGCCAACTGAAGCGCAATGCCGAGCGATTTTTCGGAGCGCCCGTAACCCATGCGGTCATCACTGTCCCCGCATACTTTAATGACGCGCAGCGGCAGGCAACGAAAGATGCCGGCCGCATCGCCGGGCTGAACGTTTTGCGGCTGGTGAACGAACCGACGGCAGCATCGCTCGCTTACGGTCTGGACAAGAAGAAGCACGGCATCGTGGTGGTTTACGATTTGGGCGGCGGCACGTTCGACATCTCGATTCTCAAGCTGCACGACGGCATTTTCGAGGTGATTTCGACCAACGGCGACACGCATCTCGGCGGAGACGACATCGACAATCTGCTGATCGCAATCGCGCTCGACGACATTCGCGGCGATCTCGGGCTCGAATTCGGGGACGAAGTTCGGCGCAGTGGCGAAGCGGTGGCTCGCATCCGCCGGGCCGTGATCGAGGCCAAGATTGCTCTTTCGTCGCAGCCCAAGGCGAAGCTCGATGTCGATTTGCCCGGTGGGAAGAAGTATCAGCGGGAAATTTCGCTCGAAGTTTTCGAGCAGATGGTCCAGCCGATCGTTGACCGCACGGTTGGTCCCTGCAAGCAGGCCCTGAAAGACGCAGGTTTGAAGCCCGAACAAATCGACGAGGTCGTGCTGGTCGGGGGCTCGACGCGTATTCCAAAGGTGCGGCGGTTGGTGCGGGATCTGTTTGGACGCGAGCCGCACACGGATTTGAATCCGGACGAAGTGGTTGCGCTCGGCGCGGCCGTGCAGGCGAATATTCTCGGCGGCGGCTCCGAAATCACGAAAGAGATGCTGTTGCTTGACGTTACCCCGCTCTCTCTCGGAATTGAAGTGGCGGGCGGCGTGACCGACAAAATCATCCTCCGCAACTCGACGATTCCGGCTTCGGCAACGCAGTACTACACGACCCAGGTGGATGGGCAGACCAACGTCGCGATCCACGTGCTGCAAGGCGAACGCGAACTGGCGCGGGATTGCCGGTCCCTGGCGCGATTCGATCTGAAGGGCGTTCCACCCATGCCCGCCGGCATGCCGCGCATTGAGGTGAAGTTTTTGATCGACGCCAACGGCATTTTGCGCGTCTCGGCGCGCGAGCAGCGCAGCGGAAAAGAGGCTGAGATCGACGTCCAGCCCACTTACGGCCTCACCGACGAACAGGTCGAGAAGATGCTGCTCGAATCGTTCGACTATGCGGAAGATGATTTCCGGCAGCGGCAGGTTATTGAAGCGCGGCGCGAAGCCGACACGATCCTGACGGCGCTCGCGAAAGGGAAAAAGAATCAGGCCTGGCAAGAACTCACGACCGAGGAACGCCGCAATGTCGAGACGCTGGAGAAAGCTCTGGTTGCGGTAAAGGATGGCGATGACTATCACGCGATCCGCGGGGGCATTGACACTCTGAACCAGGCCACGATGCACTTGGCGGAATTGATGATGGATACGGCCGTCTCGACCGCGCTCAAGGGAAAGGCCATGGACGAAGCCGACACCGATCTGGAGGACGTGCCGCAGGTCGGCCATCCGGTGGCGAAGGCAGATTTCGAATAAATCAGTTTGCAGGGGTCTTATGTCTGAAGAAAAAACGCAGGGAACCGGAACAACCACAATGGATGCTCCCGGTGAAAACACGGTTCAGGTCACCTTTCTTCCCGAAGGCAAGACGGTGACCTTCGAACACGGCAAGCTGCCTTATGAATACCATGGCAAGGAAGAGTCGCTGCTCGATGTAGCTTTGAACTTCGGCATTCATCTCGATCATGCCTGCGGAGGAAACTGCGCCTGCACGACGTGCCACGTCTGGGTGAAAGAGGGCGCGGACCTGATCTCGGAGATGGAAGATGACGAAGCCGACAAGCTCGACATGGCCGCCGATCTTCAGCTAAACTCGCGCCTCGGGTGCCAGACCGTGATCAAGAAGCCGGGCAAAGTAGTCGTGGAAATCCCGGCGTGGAACCGGAATTACGTTTCGGAAGAGCATTAAGGGCCAGCTGTTCGCTATTCGCTGTTGGTCGTTCGCTGTTTGGCTTTGCTCCGCGGATGAACGAAGGCGAAGCTGACTAAGCGAATAGCGGACAGCGAAAGACGAAAAGCGGAGTTACTATGCCAAAGGAACTCACCTGGAGCGATTCTGAAGACATCGGGATTCTGCTCTCTGAGACTCATCCCGAACTCGATCCGCTCGCGGTCCGTTTCACCGACCTGCACAAATATGTGATCGCGCTCCCCGGCTTCAAAGACGATCCCACAAAGTCGAACGAAGCCAAGCTGGAAGCGATCCAGATGGCGTGGCATGAGGAGTTTCTCGACCGAACCTAGGGATAGACTCAGCGGACGGCCACCACACTCGCAGCCGCATCTTCCACGCTCGCCTCGCGCAAAAACTTCGCCGCCTCTTCGGGCGGTGTGGGGTTGATGTAGAAACCGGTTCCCCATTCAAATCCCGCCGTCTTGGTCAGCTTAGGCATGAATTCGATGTGCCAGTGGTAATACTCGTTGGTGGGATCCTGCACCGGCGAGGTGTGGAAAACCAGGTTGTACGGCGGATTGTCGAGCACGCGGTCCGCTTTCATCAGCAGCAGCTTGAGCGCTCTCGCGAGATTCTCGAACAACTGGGACGACGAGTTCTCGAAGGCAGATTCGTGGCGTTTGGGGAGGATCCAGGTTTCAAAGGGGAACCGCGGAGCATACGGGGCGAGGGTCAGAAAATCTTCATTCTCAGCCACGACTCGGGTGCCATTGTCGATGTCCTGGCGGATGGCGTCGCAGAAGACGCAGCGCTCTTTGTAAATGTAATACTGTTTGGCTCCCTCCAGTTCCTCAGTCACGTAAATGGGCAGAATTGGCAACGCGATCAACTGCGAGTGCGCGTGCTCGAGCGAGGCGCCGGCTGCTTCTCCGTGGTTCTTGAAGAGCAGAATGTACTTGAAGCGCCGGTCTTTCTTGAGATCGAGGATGCGATCGCGGAAGGCCCACAGAACGTCTTCGATTCTTTTCGGGGGCAGCGAGGCCAGGGTGGCATTGTGGTCGGGCGTTTCGATGACGACTTCGTGGGCGCCGATGCCATTCATCTTGTCAAACATGCCCTCGGCCTGCTTATTCAAATTGCCTTCAATGCCGAGCGCCGGGAACTTGTTCGGAACGACGCGGATCGTCCAACCCGGACTGTCTCTCTGAGGAGTATTGCCGTTGGTGCTGGGGCGATACGCCAGGATCTCCGGCGGGGTCTTGCTTTCATTGCCATAACAGAAGGGACAGAATCCGCCCTTGATCTTCACAGGCTCGCGCACAAAATCGGTAGGCCGCTTGGCGCGATCCGTGGAAATAATCACCCACCGGCCCACGATGGGATCTTTTCTTAGTTCAGGCACGTACTAAGTCCTTTCAGTTGGAGCCAGCAAACCTACGATTGTACGATACGCTAAACGCATTTTGAAACAGCTTGAATGAGGGCCGGCTGTGGCCGCGATCATAGTATACGGCGAGCACGTCGAAACGCCACTGGCACGAAAGGGGCATCTGGCGCAGGAAGTCGTGGGCGACGAGCGATAACTCCCTTTGTTTATCGCGATCTACAGCGGCTTCGGCGGGCTTGAAGTCACGCTTCGTCCGAGTTTTCACTTCGATAAAACACAGGACGTCCCGATCCCAGCCGACGAGATCGAGTTCGCCGCGATGATGCGGGGAGCGGTAGTTGCGGGCAATGATCGTGTAGTTCCGCCGGCGAAGGTAGAAATAAGCGTCCTCCTCGCCGCGCCGGCCGGTACGCTGGTGCGCAGGCGTGTCCTCGGGCCGAAGCGTTCTTGCTGCCAGCCAGTCCAGCGCGCGTAATGTGGCTTGCGTCAGGCGTCCGGCAAACATGGGAAACCCCGTCTTCACCCTAGCTTGGAACACACCGCGCGTTATGTGATGCTGATCACCGCGCGGCGGGTACAATTTGCCGTTTGCGCTCTTTCTGAGTGCCGACTTACGACTAGCCGCGACTTCAGTTCACTACTTCCGAAGTAAGCGCCACCGCCGCTTCGTCAGACTTCCCTTTGTCCAGTTTCTTTTTCCCCAGGGTATTCACCAGCACCACGCCGCCGAGCGCGACTGCGCCGCCCGCCAGAGAGATCGGCTTCGGCACCTCGCCCAGCCAGATCCAGGCAATGCCAATGGCCACGATGGGAATCACGTAGAGCAGCGTCGAGGTGCGTCCGGCAGCGCCGTGCGAAAGCACATAGGCCCATGCCACATAGGCGAGCGCTCCCGGAAAAATGCCCAGATAAATTACCGCCAGCGTCACTGGGGCGGGAGCGTAGCGCAGCGTATGCGCCAGGCCGTTCCCGAAGGGCAACATCAGCGCGGTTCCGAACCAGATCGAGTAGGCCGTAAATTCGAGCGCGCTGTACCTGCCCAGATAGTGCTTCTGCAGGATCATGTAGAGCGCGGACGTAATCGCGGCGGCAAGAATGATCAGCGCTTGCGGTGAGAGGCGGATGCCTTCGCCCTCTGCGCTCGAAATCAGCGCGACTCCCGCGAAGCTCACGAACACTCCACACCATCCGATCGCAGTCAGTTTCTCGTGCAGCCAGAATCGAGCCGCCAGCGCCGTCCAGATCGGCACGGAGGCAATCAGCATGCTGGCCGCGCCCGCGGTCACGCGTGTCTCTCCGTAATTGAGCGCCAGGTTGTAAAAGGCGATCCCTATGGCGCCGGTCAAGACAAGCCCCGGAATGTCGCGCAACTCCGGACGGCGAAAGTGTGCGATCCCGGCATAAATGGCGAGCACCAAAGACGCGACCAGAAAACGCAAGATGGCGAGATTCGCGGGCGAATAACCACGCAGGCCGGCGCGAATGCCGGCAAAGGCAGAGGCCCAAATTACCAGCGCGAACGCGAGAGCGACGAAGGTGCGAGATGTAAAGCGTGGCATCGAGAGGCCTCCTTCCGTAAGAATCTCTGTTTGTGAAGAGTGACTGCGTGAACAAGTAAAAAATCACGCAGGTTTTGGGAAGGGCACGACTTCAGTCGTGCCTTACGTGCCGGGAGGCCGACTGCGATCGCGCAACACGAGTTTTTGAGCACCCTGCTAATCTCTGAGCAAGTGTAGAGACGCGGCAAGCCGCGTCTCTACGCGATGAAGCTAACCACGTCGCCGACGCGAATCGTACCTTGCGTGAGAATCTGCGCCCGCAATCCCCCGCGGTGAAGCAGGCCCTTGAGCACCGGCTTCCCCGTTACGTTCTGCAAGTGATCGCAAGGCTCGCACAGGCGAATGCCGCGAATGCGCACATCGCCGATGGCAAACTCCCTGCCTACCAGGTGATTCAGCGGAACGTTGCGGGTCACAATGTTGCGGCGAGCGTCGCCGGCAACAAGCTCGACCTGATAGTCGCGCCGCAGCGCCTCAATCGCCTCCGCCTCAATCAGCGTGAGTTCGTAATCCGGCTTGGGCTTGTAGAAGGTGCCCAGCTTCAGCGCGTACCGGTCACCCTCAAGCCCCGCGCCGGGAATCGCCACCACCTGAGCAAGAGCTTGCATCGGCCCTTGGGCAGCGGAGGCGATATGAATCGATTCCACAGTTCCGTTCCACATCGCGCACCTCCGGAGACTACGCGTTCTTTTCGACGATTGCGATCGACTCTTCCAGCACATCGACGGCAACGTCGGCTTCGTCCTTGCTAACGATGAGCGGCGGCGCGATGCGAATCGTGCTCGGACCGCAACCCAGAAACAGAATGCCGCGCTCGAACGCCAACTCCACAATGTGATCGCGATCGCTGGCGCCGTACTCGCGGGTCTCCTGGTCTTTCACGATCTCGACGCCGATCATCAGGCCGCAGCCGCGGACGTCGCCGACGATCTTGTGCTTCTTCGGCCAGTCGGCCATGCGCTTCCGCATGTGGTCGCCGACCTCCTGCGAGTTCCTGAGCAGCCCTTCTTTCTCGATCACATCGAGCGTGGCCAGCGCCGCGGCAATGCAGACGGGGTTGCCACCGAAAGTCGACGCGTGCGAGCCGGGGATCCAGTCCATGATGTCGGCCTTGCTCATGGTGACGCCGAGCGGCATTCCGGAGGCAATTCCCTTAGCGATGCAAACGATGTCGGGATGCACGCCGGTGTGTTCGACGGCCCACCATTTGCCGGTGCGGCCGACGCCAGTCTGGATTTCGTCCACCACCAGCAGGATGCCGTGCTTGTCCGAGATGCGGCGCAGTTCCTGCATGAAGATCGCCGGCGCGATGACGTATCCGCCTTCGCCCTGGATCGGCTCGACAAAAATGGCCGCGACTTCTTCCGGCGCGAGGACAGTCTTAAACAGTTTGTCTTCGATGTAGCGGGCGCAGCCGAGCGCGAATTTCTCCGCATCCTGCGAACCGCCCGCACAGCCGCGATACACATCGGGATAGCGCACGTGCGTAACCCCGGGCACGAGCGGCGCGAAGCGGCGCCTTTGCTGCGGCTTCGAGGCCGTCAGCGAGAGCGCGCCCATCGTCCGTCCGTGGAACGCGCCCAAAAAGGCGATGATGTGCTGCCGCTTGGTGTGATAGCGCGCCAGCTTCAAAGCGCACTCGATGGCTTCGGCTCCGGAGTTTCCGTAATAAATCTTGTGCGGCCCCGGCATCGGCGCGATCTTCGAGAGCCGCTCGGCCAGCGTCACCATGCCCTCGTAATAAAAGTCGGTGCCCGACATGTGGATCAGTTCGCCCGCCTGCTTCTGAATAGCGGCGACCACTTCCGGATGGCAGTGGCCGGTCGAGGTCACGGCAATGCCGGCGGAGAAATCGAAGAACTCGTTGCCATCCACATCTTCAACGACAATGCCGCGTCCGCGCTTGGCCACCATCGGATACGAGCGTGTGTACGAAGGCGAAATGTATTTCTCATCGCCCGCGAGAATGCGCTTGGCATTAGGGCCCGGAATCGCAGTCTTAAGCTTGGGGCCGGCGATCAAAGTCTTGGTAGTCATGAGATCCTCCAGATCGGTTGTTAGTTCTTGGTTCTCAGTGGTTATTAGGCCGGAGTTCGAGCAGCGTCCACGGAGATATGCTGCTGGGGCCAAAAGCTAAAAGCTAAGAGCGAAAAGCGATTAGCTGAGCAACGAAGCGGGAGGAATCAGTCGCAGCCAAAGAGATTGGCGCGCACGTGCGAAGGCAGAACGGAAAGATACCGGCGGGGACAGGCGCGTCCCTCGATCCAGCACGTCTGGAAAGGCGAAATGTAGCCATTCGAGCGCATAGCAACTATTGACATTATATCTCGCGTTTGATCGCGGCGTAACCCCCAAAAAGACGCACCCCGACGGCAGCCGCGCCCTCCGCGAACCACCTCGCAGCCGGCTAGATTAGGCGAATCTCAGACGATGGGCAGACACGAACTTCGTGCTCGCCCGCATCGAAGCCGTCCAAAAGCGCGTTGTGGTGGGCAATGATTTGCTCGAAGCCAAGTGTGCCCGTGTCCGCCGTCATGTGACCGTCGGCAGCGAGGACGACGTCATAACCAAGACTGACCGAGCGGCGCACGGTGGTATCAACGCAGTATTGGGTCATGCATCCACAGATCACAAGGCGCTCGATGCCGGCGGCTGCGAGTTCCGCCGCGAGGGTTGTCTCGAAGAACGCGTCACAGGCGCGTTTGTGGATGACCCGTTCACCGGGCTGAGGCGCAATTTCAGGTCGGAGCGGCCATCCTGAAGTCCCTGGCTCGAGCCTGTGGCCGCGACCCTCATCGTGCTGGACATAGATCACGGGCACCGAAGCCGTCCGGGCTCTCTCGATGAGTCCCGCGATGCGCGCGACCGTTTCGTCGAGAGCCTGGTCGATTTCCTTCTTGCGGGTAAGGTTGGGGTCATCCAGGATGCCGCGCTGGACATCGATGACGAGAAGAGCGGTTTTGGCAGCAGGCATACTCTAAATTTAACAGGCCGTCGAAGAATCGAACACGAACCGGTCGCCGAGCACGAAATTCAACAGCGAACAAACGACGATCGCGACACAATTCGACGCGACATAGTTGAATTTCAGTTTGCCCACCAACAGCCGCATCACCACGAGATTCCCGACAATCGAAACCGCTCCGTTGCTGGCGTTGAACTTGGCCAGCCTGACCAGCGACTGCACCGGCCGCGCAGCCGGCCTGTCCACCCAGGTGAAGCGTTCGTGCCATACGAAGTTGTGGATCACCGCGATCTCAACCGCCAGCCCCGTGGCTAGCAGATAATCCAGTTTCAGCCAGGAACGAAAAACGGCCAGCGCTGCCAACTGCACGCCGATGCCGATCCCACCAACAGTGTTGAATTTCATCCAGCGGAAAAATGTCCGATTTCTTTTAGAACCGAAAACTGTGAACTGAGAACTGCTTCGGTTCATCGGATTCTCTCTTCCCGGTAGAGGCGGAGCGTATTCTTCAGGCTGGCGACAATCAGCATCAGCAGCATTCCAGCCAATCCAATCGCGCCGCCAATATCAAATAGCCGGTAGCGCCCATGAATCACCCATGCCCAACGGAACAGGGCAAGGTTGCCAACGATCAGCAGAATGCGCAACTCAGTCGGACCGAAGCGCCACATCGAAAGGTGAAATTCTCCGAGCGTATAGGTTGCCAGATACGACTGGACCGAAAGCAAGAGAAACGCAATCAGCAACCCAATCGCAATCGCCGGATGCATGTAGCCGGAAAGAGCCAGGCCGCCCATCATCGCCACTGCGCCAATGGAATCGACCATGTGGTCCACGTAAAAGCCGTAGCGCGGTCTCTGCTGCTGGCGGACGCGCGCCAAGGTTCCGTCGAGGCTGTCGCCGAACCAGTTCACCGCGAGACAAACAATGGCGGCGAGCAGCATGCGGCGATCGTGGCCCGCGAGCGCATAGCAGACGCCGGTCGCGATTTGGGCGGCAAACCCGAGCAAAGTCAAGTGGTCGGAATTGACCCACGCCGGCATGCGCTCGGCCATCCAGACGAGGGCCCGCTTCTCGGCGGCGGCCAGGAAACTGCCGTGAACGCGCGTCGCCTGCTGGAAGTCGGAGCCGGGGGCCTCGGCCAAAGTCTCGGGATTCATCTGCCTCCGCGAAGGTCCTGCCACACGCGGATTATGCTGGTCGAAGCAGGGGCCTGTCAAAGCTACGGCCGGGATTTTGGTTTCCCCCTGTGTACCTCTGTGCCCCCTGTGATTGAGAATCAAAAGCTTGAACCACGGGGGACACAGAGGTACACAGGGGAAAGCCAATTGCCATTCCCGATTCCAGTCCTCCAATAACTCGCCCATCAAGCGCAAGATGCGTTAATCTGCGAGAGATGCGTCTGCTGCGTTTCTTTCGGCCATCGCACCAGCACACGGCTTTTTCGGCGACGCTGCTGTTGATGACGACCATCACGCTCTCGCGCGTGATCGGATACATCCGCGAGGCCTACATCGCCTACGCCTTTGGCGCCGGGCAGCAGACCGACGCCTACGTTGCCGCGTTCACCCTGCCCGACTGGCTCAACTACATCGTTGCCGGCGGCACCGCCTCAATCACATTCATCTCCATCTATACACGTTTTCTGGCCGACAAACGCGAACAGGATGCGCAGAAAACCTTCTCGATCATCATTACCGTGATGACCACCGTGCTCGTCGCCGGCACCATCCTGGCCGAGATTTTCACGCCTCAGTTCGCCGGCTGGATGTTCCATGGCTTCACGCCCGAACAGATGCGGCTCTGTGTTCATCTGACACGCATCCTGCTGCCGGCGCAGATTTTCTTTTATGTTGGAGGAGTCGTTTCGGCAGTGTTGCTCTCGCACCGTCTGTTCCTGCTGCCGGCATTCGGTCCGCTGATCTACAACGTGTTTATCATCGCCGGTGGAGTTGTCGCCGGGCGCCACATGGGAATCGCGTCCCTTGCCTTCGGCGCCCTCGCCGGCAGCATTGCCGGACCGTTTCTGATCAACGCCATCGGCGCAGCCAAAATTGGCACCGGATATCGGCCCTCGTTCGATCTGAAGAATCCTGCATTCCGCGAGTGGGTGCGGCTCTCCATCCCGCTGATGCTGGGCGTCTCGCTGGTCACCGCCGACGACTGGATCCTCCGTTACTTTGCCTCGAGCGGGATCGGCGACATCGCGCGGTTGAACTATGCCAAGCGCCTCTTCGCCGTTCCCATCGCCATTCTCGGACAGGCTGCCGGCCAGGCGTCGCTCCCTTTTTTCTCGCGCCTGTTCGGTGAAAAAAAATTCGCGGAATTCGCCGCCACCGTGAATGCGTCCGTCTATCGCATCACGGCTGCTTCTCTGCTCATGACCGGCTGGATGATGGCCATTGCCCTCCCTCTGATCGATCTCGTCTATCGCCGCGGGCGCTTCACCTTGGCCGATTCCGAATCCACGGCCCTCTACTTTTTCGTGTTTTCGCTCTCGCTGGCTTTGTGGTCCTGTCAGGCGCTTTATGCCCGCGCGTTTTACGCCTCCAGCAACACTCTTACGCCGATGGTAGCCAGCAGCCTGATCACGCTTGCCTCGTTGCCGCTCTACAAGTTGCTGTTCCACACTCTCTCCGTCACCGGCCTCGCGATCGCATCGGACGTTGGAATCACGGCGAATGCGGTGGCCATCGCCCTGCTCCTGCACATTCGCGGCATGGTACCGCTGTCCGGCTTGAACTGGAGAGAATTAGGGAAGGCTGCTTTGGTGGGCGCCGTTTCCGGCGGATTGAGTTATGAAGTCATGCGCAGCATTTCGCTCGACGGCAGCCGCCGCGCCGATCTGCTCGCCCTGGCGCTCGGCTCCTTAACTTGGGCGGCAGCCGTCGCCGCGGGACTCTGGTTGTTGCGTTCGGAATTACCCGCAGATCTGCGCAGCAGAAAATCAGCTGCTTTCCCGGGCGTAGCCGAAGGCCAAGCCGCGGAAACGATGGCGACCGGCAAAGAGCCGTGAGCGCGCTATTCGCCGTTCGCTATTCGCGTCTGCGTTTCCCCGCCTCGCGTTCCTCTGAAATCCTGAGGGCACGAGACCTTCGATGCCGCTGCCGTGCCCAAAAAGAAAACGGGCCTAGGAGGGCCCGTTTCACGATCCTGCTTCTGCCGCTGCAAAATCAGCGAAAAGCGAACGACGAATAGCGAACAGCGTCTTACGCGAACGACGAACAGCGGTTTTACGCCCGCACCGCAATCGCCGATTCCGACGACGCATTCGAAACACTCTTCGTCGCTTCTTCCGGCCTCATATCTGCCTTCCCCACTTTGCGGATGTCGATGCCGCCCTTGAAGAAGGCGCCGTCTTCAATCGAGATGCGCGCCGCCACGACGTCGCCGGTCAGCGAGCCGTCACTGCGGATATCCACCCGGTCGCTCGCGGTCAGGTTGCCCCGCACCTTGCCGAGCACCACGATTTCCCGCGCGCTGATGTTCGCCGAGACCACTCCATTGCGACCAATGGTGACGCGATTGCCGGAGAGGTTGATCGATCCCTCCACCCGGCCGTCAATATATAAAGATTCGGAACCAGTGACTTCACCTTTGATCACCAACGACTTGCCAATCGTGGCTTGGTCCGAAGTCGTGGTGACAACCGGGCGGGGCATAGTGACGGGTTCGCTCACAGGTGCCGTCGTCGTCGTGGACGTGCTCGGACGCTCCGGCTCAGCAGGCCGGCTAGGTGTCGCAGGTTGATTCGTGGGCTTCCACATTGTCGTCGCAATCCTTTCTTTATTAAGGGATTCTAAATCATTGCCGCATTTCAGGGGCCAAATCGAATTGTACTCCTCAGTAAACCTCCTGCCTGTGGAAATCCACCTTTTCTTATTGATTTTCATAGTTCCCCTCGTGGTTCCCACGCAGCACCGCGCTATTGGTCGCGCCTCCGATCATGTAAGCCCTGCCCGCCCTGCGGTAATTCCGCGATAGTATGAACCGGAGGGGCTAGGTCTCAGGTCTCAGGTGCCAGGTCGCAGGAAATGCACTAAATCCCACGACCCAGGACCTGAGACCTGAAACCTGAAACCTGAAACCTGATGTCACGCAACCTTCTTGTCGGCCGCCTCACCATGCATCGCGACGGCTTCGGCTTCGTGATCCCCGAAGCCACTTCACTCGATCCGAATCTCAAAGCCCGCCTCGCCGGCGATGTCTTCATTCCTCCGCACTCGACCGCATCCTCCATGCACGGCGACCGCGTCCTGGTCGAAGTCTCCGCCGTCCGCCCCGATGGCCGCGCCGAAGGCCGCATCGTCCGCTCCTTGTCGCGCGCCCATCCAACCGTGGTCGGCATCTTCCACTACGGACACCGCCACAACTACGTCAAGCCCATCGACGAAAAAGTGACGCAGGGAATCGTCATCCCGCCGGGAATGGAGCAGCCGCAGTCCCCTGTGTCCTCGGAGCCTGCCCTGAGCGAAGCCGAAGGGCCCCCTGTGGTAAAGACTTCTCCAACTGAGCCAAGGAAGCCGCAGAAGAAGAAATCCCCAGACCGAGTGATCGGCGAAGAAGCCGCAGTCCACACCGGCTGGCAAGATCTAGAAGGCGTGGTAGTCGACGTCGAAATCACCGACTGGCCAAGCGCCACGCAAAACCCGCGCGGACGCGTCATCGAAATCCTCGGCGAAGAAGAAGATTTCGGCGTCGATGTCGAGATCATGATCCGCAAGTTTCACCTGCCCCACCGCTTCCCACCTGGAGTAATCGAAGAAGCGCAGGCTATCGCATCCGAAATTCCCGCCGGCGCATTGCGTCACCGTCGCGACTACCGCCAGCTTCCGATTGTCACCATCGATGGCGAAACCGCGCGCGATTTCGACGACGCCGTCCACGTCCGCCAACTCGAAAACGGCAACTACGAACTGCAAGTCCACATCGCCGACGTTGCCGAATACGTAACGCCCAACTCGCCGCTCGATCGGGAAGCCCGTCTGCGCGGCACGAGCGTCTATTTCCCCGACCGCGCCGTCCCGATGCTGCCGCTTGAACTCTCGACCGACATTTGCAGCCTGCGCCCCGAGGTCGACCGCCTCGTGCTCTCCTGCACCATGGAGATCGATCACCAAGGCGAGATCGTCGGCTACGAAATCAACGAAGGCGTGATCCGTTCCGCTGCGAGAATGACCTACACCGCCGTGAATGCCGTCATTGAAGCCGATGCCGACGCGCACCGCGAATACGCGGCCCAATACGCAACCCAGGTCGAGCACTTCGAGCGCATGCGCGATCTCGCCATGATCCTGAATCGCAAGCGCAGGCGCCGCGGATCGATCGACTTCGATCTCCCCGAACCAGTCATCGAATTTGACGAATTCGGAATGATGAAGAGCATCACCAGATCGGAGCGCAATGTCGCTCACCGCCTCATCGAAGAATTCATGCTCTCGGCGAACGAGTGCGTCCCGCACTATCTCGAAAATAAACGCATCGCCTCGCTCTACCGCATTCACGAAAAGCCCGACGCTAAACGCGTCTACGATTTCGAAGTCATCGCCGCCACCTTCGGATACTCGCTAGGCGTGGGCGCATTGCCCATTCAGCGGGTGCAACTGAAAGCCGACCGCCGCGACGCCCGCGGCACCGGCAAGCGCGTCCGCGAAATCGAAGTGCCCAGGGAAATCCACATCACGCCGCGCATGTATCAGAAACTCACGGATAAGATCGCGGGCAAGCCGGAAGAAAGGATCCTGAGTTTCCTGATGCTGCGTTCGCTGAAACAAGCTCGCTACTCCGAAGAGAATCGCGGACACTTCGCCTTAGCCGCCACCACCTACACCCATTTCACTTCGCCCATCCGCCGCTATCCCGACCTGATCGTCCACCGCATCCTGAAAGAAGTGCTGCGCGAATCCGCTGAAAAGATGGATGAAGAAATCGCGGTGGGAACGTCGCAATCCCCACACATTGGGCATCCCTCAAATGTTTGTCATCCTGAGCGAAGCGAAGGACCTGCTTTTCACCCGCACAAGAAAGAAGACCGGGAGGGCCCTCCCCCATCTCCCTGGTCCAAGCGCCGCGACCGCGACGCGCATCAACAGGCGCTCGCGCCCGTCGGAGGCCCCATCGCGCTCGAAGAACTCCACAACATCGCCGAGGAATCGAGCCTGTCCGAACGCCGCGCCGACGAAGCCGAACGCGGCCTCATGGAATGGAAGAAAGTTAAATTCATGGAGCGCCGCATCGGAGAAGACTTCGACGGCCTCATCATCAGCGTGACAAAGTTCGGCTTCTTCGTGGAACTAACCGACCTCTTCGTCGAAGGCCTGGTGCCGCTAAACACGCTAACCGACGACCGTTACACCTATCACGAAAACACGCGCCAGATCATAGGCCAGCGCACGCGCAAGACCTACAGCCTCGGCGACCGCGTGCGGGTGCTCGTTGACCGCATCGATCCGGTAGAGAAAAAGATCCAGTTCGCGATACTCGAAGAGCAGCCCAAGCCGTCAGGAAAAAGCCGCCGCAAGTGATTGTATGGGGACGGACGCCCTCGCCCGTCCAAGCCGAGTGCAACTCGGCAGCTCCCTGTGACCATAGCAACTCTGGATTCGCTACAAGAAATGCCTCCGGCCCCGTATAGAATTGAAATGTACTGGGAGCGATGACCATGCCAACACCGAACGAACCAAAGTCCGAGCAGGATCCAGCCCAGGCCGTAGAACACGTTGCCAGTGCTCACCAGATTCTGAAGGAACTACAGCAGAAGGTCGGAGATCATCCCGAACTCGGCGAGGCCATCACCAAACTGGAAATGGCGCTCAACATTCTGGCGATAAAGACCGGCGGCCTGCTGTAGCCGAGGATGCCCGCCTCGGCAACTTCGGTCGCGGTATTCGCAACCCGTCCTCTCTTTGCATTCCAATGTAAGTGGGCGATGGTTCGATCTTTGGTATTGAAACACCCCCGATACCACCCACGCTCACTTCAAAACCGTTCCCCATCTGAAAGTGCATCGGAATCCCCGCCACAACTACGGGACGCAGAAGCAGATCGCGTCCAATCACCCACGGCGTATGGGCTGCGGGAGTACGGTTGAGACGATAGACCTCTTGTGGGAAAAAAGTGATACGCACTATCCGTGCGATTGAGGGCGGGGCTATCACTACGCTCATGTAATCCTTCCCCACGTACACAGGGTTCGCTGATTCTCGCGTGGCTTTCACGAAAGATTGCTCTGCGTAGTTGACAACTGTAGTTGGATCGAACGTGTATTCTTTCTCATCCTGTTCGCGGATAGCCAAGAATTTTTGCCTATCCGAATTGCTGCCGGGAGTGAGGTACGATATGCCCTGAGATTTCAGAAACCACCAGCGATCTTGCTGGCTCGGAGTGACATGCCTTGAGACATGTGTGAGTGGGCGGCGGATCACCCACATTATCGGCTCGATGAGCCTAAACTGCTTGCTGCGTTGTTTCCACTTCCAGCCAACGATCACCAGTTCAAAAGGTTCCGAAGTTTTCCCGACCTCGTTGTTCCCGAGACCCACCAATAGTTCTTCGGCGGCTTGCCCGATGTCGAACCATTTAGCCATGATTCCGCCATTACGTTTTCCGCCAGCACTGATTGTGACTGCACCAGTAGGGGGGAGATGCCCTATCAACGTCGCGGCGATCCACTCATCCATCATCAAGTCACCCACGAACGCCTGCCCTGTGTAACTGATCGACACGACAGCATCTCGTGCTCCAAACACAACGGTCTTATTGGAGAACGGATTAAACGGGGTGACAATAGTTCCCCTCTTCGTCATAACCAGCCTGTCGGACACCTGAAGAGCGAAAGCTGGATGGATGTGTGACGAGATCAGCGTCATACTCGAATTGTACCGTCTGTGGAGACTGATCCCCGCCTGCTAGAATTCTCTCGTCACCACTCTTGGCGCTTGCCTAGGAAGTCCGTCTCATGTCCACAGGTTTGAAGTCCAGCAATCCAACTCCACGCACCCGCGTTGTTCGCCTGCCGCAGCGAGGGGTTTACGACCGCGAGGCCGTCAACCGGATTCTTGACGAAGCTTTACTCTGCCACGTCGGCTTCGTCGCCGGCGGACAGCCCTTCGTCATCCCCATGTCTTACGGACGCGACGGCGACGTGCTCTACCTCCACGGCTCCGTTGCCAGCCGCATGCTGCGCCATCTCGAACAGGCCGTCCCCGTCTGCATCACGGTCACGCTGCTCGATGGGTTAGTGCTCGCCCGCGCAGCGTTCCATCACTCGATGAACTACCGCTCGGTGGTGATTCTCGGCACGGCAACGCTGGTTGACGACCCGGTGGAAAAACTCGCGGCCCTGCGCACTATCGTCGAGCACATAATCCCCCATCGCTGGGACGACTCGCGTCAGCCCAACGAAAAAGAGCTGAAGGCAACTTCCGTCCTGCGTCTTTCGATCAATGAATTTTCAGCGAAAGTCCGCGTCGGCCCGCCGGTGGACGACGCTGAGGATTATTTGTTCCCGACCTGGGCGGGAGTGATTCCGCTAGAGATGAATTCGGGCACGCCAATCCGCGACGAGCGCTGCGAGCAGGAATTGCCCGCGTACCTGAAAAACTATTCGCGCCAGAGAAAGTCATAGGTCGAGCCGAGCGCAACTCGGCCGTCAGCCGGTAGGAATTCTTCTGTAGAGACGGGGCTTGCCCCGTCTCACTCTCCGGGCCGTGTCTTAACATTGCAGCTCACGGCAGCAGCAGCAACTTCCCCGTGGTCTTCCGTCCTTCAAGGTCGCGGTGCGCCTGCTGCGCTTCGGCCAGCGGATACACGTGCTCGATCCGCAACTTGAGTTTGCCGTCGCGAATCATGCCGAAGACCGCTCCGGCGCGCTGCTGCAACTCCTGGGCGGTAGCAACGTAATTTCCCAGCGAAGGCCGCGTCAAAAAAATCGATCCCTTCTGCGTAAGCACCAGCGGATCAATCGGCGCGACCGCCCCGCTCGACCCTCCATAAAGCACCATCATGCCGCGCGGACGCAACAGGTTCAGCCCCTTGTCGAACGTCGTCTTGCCCACTGAGTCATAGACCACATCCACGCCTTTGCCGCCGCCGCTTTTTCCTGTAGTCAGGCGTTTCGTCTCCGCCTCAAAATCAGCCTGTGTATAAAGAATGACTTCGTCCGCTCCCGCCGCTCGCGCCAGCTTGGCTTTTTCCTCGGTCGAAACCGTCGCAATCACGCGCACCCCAAGGTTGTGCGCCATCTGCACCAGCAGCAACCCCACGCCGCCGGCAGCGGCATGAACGAGCGCCGTCTCGCCTTTCTTCAGCGGATAAGTGTCATGAGAAAGGTAGTGCGCCGTCATCCCCTGCAACATGGCGGCCGCAGCCTCGCGCTCTCCCACTCCAGCCGGAATCTTCACCAGACGGTCGGCCGGCACTGCGGCGTAATCGGCATAGCTCCCCATCGTCATCGTGTAAGCCACGCGATCGCCAACCGCAACGTCTCGCACATCGCCGCCGAGCGCCGAAACCACGCCCGCCGCTTCCTGTCCCAGAACAAACGGCAGCGGCGCCCTGTAACGCCCTTCGCGGTTATAGACATCAATAAAGTTGACGCCCGCCGCTTGGATCCTCACCACGGCTTCGTTCGATTTCGGCTGCGGAACCGGCAAGTCCACCAGTTCCATCACTTCCGGCCCACCCGTTTGCCTTATCTGTATGGCTTTCATATTTCCTTTCGATGAATCCGTAATGGCGAAAGACTCGCTGCCGGCATTTCATTCTCCACAAAGTTCTCTGCAAAAGTCCAGGCTGCTTCCCCCTGGGCGCCACTGCCCGTTTGCCATCGCCCGCAACACCGCAGTAACATCCCCACCCGATGCCCAAGGTAACAGGTTTTCGATGTCTTCGGTGGAATTGACCCAACGAGTTTTGCGATAGTAACATCTCAGCAACAATAGTCGTAGGCGCCGGGTTGCGCGCGGTAGCGGTTGCGGCAAGTTTTTTAAAATATGAGATTTTCTTCTCATCCGTATCTGGCGATCATTCTCTCCGCCGCGTTATCGGCAACTTTGGCGGTGACCCTCGCCTGCCAGAGCGCCCAGAAACCGTCTTCTTTCATGCCTCTCGCCCAGGCCCAGGCCCCAGCCCTGATCGCAGCCACCGCGCCTGGTCCGCATAAACAAGCGCCCGCCGCTGAGCCCCAATCGAAGCCACAGGTGCCGTCGGCGCTCCAGGTCGATCCCGTAGGCGACCTGATCGCACGCGTCGAAAAGCAATACCAGTCAGGGCAGGATGATTATCGCGCCGGGCACCTCGAAGCCGCCAAACAGAATTTCGACTCCGCTTTCAACCAACTGCTCGGCAGCGGATTCGATCTCCGCTCCGACGACCGCCTGGAGCGCGAACTCGACCGCATTCTCGATGGCATCAACGGCCTCGAACTCGCGGCCTTGCAGCAAGGCGACGGCTTTGCCGAGCAAAAGTCGGAACCGGCGCCGATCGACGAAGCCAACGAGCTCACCCCCGCGGTCGACGAAAACGTCAAGGCCAAAGCCGAAGCCGAGATCAAATCCACCCATTCCGACTTGCCCCTGATGATGACCGACCAGGTCGCCGGCTACATCAATTACTTTTCCACCCGCGGACGTGGCACCGTCGAGCGCGCTCTGGCCCGCTCCGGCCGTTACGAAGACATGATCCGGCGCACCCTGCGTGAAGAAGGAGTGCCGCAGGACCTGATCTATCTTGCCCAGGCTGAGTCCGGATTCCATCCCCTGGCGGTTTCCCGCGCCGGCGCTCGCGGCATGTGGCAGTTCATGGGCAGCCGCGCCAAGGGCTACGGACTTGAGCGCAGCTGGTGGGTCGATGACCGTCAGGATCCCGAAAAAGCAACCCGCGCCGCCGCTCACCATCTGAAAGACCTCTACAACCAGTTCGGAGACTGGTACCTGGCCATGGCCGCCTACAACTCCGGACCAGGCACAGTCCAGAGCGCGGTCAAGCGCACCGGCTACGCCGATTTCTGGGAGCTCTACAACCGCAAAGTGCTGCCCAAGGAAACCCGCAACTACGTCCCCATCATTGTGGCCGTCACCATCATGGCCAAGAATCCCGCGCAATACGGACTAGATTCGGTGGTGAAGGAGAAGCCGGTTCCCTACGACACCGTCAGGATCGGCTATCCCATCGATCTGCGGCTAGCTGCCGAGTGCGTGGATGCCACCGCCTCCGACTTGCTCGACCTGAACCCCAGCCTGTTGCGCCTGACCACTCCGAAGGATCGGGAATTCGATCTCCACCTGCCTGCCGGAACGGCCGCTAAATTTCAGACTGCGGTCGCCTCGATTCCAGCCGACAAGCGCGTCTGGTGGCGATATCACAAGGTGCAAGGCGGAGAAACGCTGGCCTCGATTGCCCGAACCTATCACACAACTCCGAAGGCCATCGCCGAAGCCAACGGCCTGAACGGCAGTCTGAATAACGATGCGCTCGCGTCCGAAACCCGTCTCATCATCCCGATCGCCCCAGGCAAACAGAGCGATACCAGCACCTACGCGCACACCACCACCCGCTACAAGGTTCGCAAAGGCGATACGGTCGAGTCGGTCGCCGAGAATTTCGGCGTCTCCGTGAAGATGCTTCGTGGCTGGAACCACTTGAAAGGAAGCAGCTTAGCCGGACGAAAGGTCTTGTATCTCCACCTGCCCGTGACTCCGGGGGCTAGCGAAACACAGGTTGCTGCCAGGCGTTCGGCCGGATCGCATCGCCACGCCGCAACCCAAACCGCCTCGGCCCGCGCCGTTCCTCATCCCACGGTGAAGCATCACACGGTCAAGCAGGGCGAGACCCTGTATTCGATTGCAAACTCTTACAAGACAACAGTTTCCGCGCTGCTGCACGACAACCGCAATGTCGCATCCCTGCGGCCCGGCATGATTCTCGTCGTCCGCGACGGGCACTAAGGCCGACAATCCGGCAGCTCCCCAATTGTATGTACAATGTTTCGCGCGAAACATTTTGTACTGGCTTAATTGTACATATGGAAACGTATGTCTTGATAAGAGAACGCTCAACCTGGGGCTGCGGGGTGGGGCTGCAAGTCCTTGATAATGCTGGGGGTCGAGTGTGGTTAAATCGCCACAGGCGTGTAATTATTACACTGTAATTTTTACACAACTCATTTTGGGGAGGGCGGGCACTCCGGTCGAGGGTCGCATCCCAGGTGTCGAAAACTTTCGGAGGGAGGGATTCCACGGACTCCGCTCGCCTGGGGGCTTGACATGGCTTTGAAGGGACGCGAACCCTTTCGTCACCTTCCTCCCACCGCCAACCCGCCTGGCACCAAAGTGGCCTATGTATCTTTAGTCGAGACTGGTAGATAATGATCCCGACCGTGGGGGTCATTTGGAAATTTGTGGCCCCTTTTCATTGACTAAAAGGAAATGACATGGCTAACAGCGTGAAGTTCTCGATCCCAGAGCGCGAGATCGACAACATAGGCGTGACATTCGTCCGCAGAAGGAACGGCAGTAAGCACGGGACCATCACCGTCCGACAAAATTACGTGGACTGGACTCCCGCAGACTACTCATACCCATATCGAGTGACGTGGGAGCAACTCGCCGAATTCTGCGAATCCAAGGGCGAACGCAAGAGGTAGGGAACCGCACCGTGGCAAGGTGCCGTCCAGTCAGCGGGCATCCTAGCCAACTTGCCTCGGGGCGCCTCGCATTCAGATGACCGAGGCCTGCCAAACTCCTACTCCCCAGCAGATAAGATACCGCTGATTGACACCATCTGACGGTATTTCATATAATATTTAAATGGATCAATGGCTCAACTCGGAAGAAGCCGCCGCATACCTGGGAATTGGGATGAGCAATCTTTACTCGCTAGCTCAACAAGGCAGGTTGCCCGGTAACCGCATCGGAAAGGCGTGGAGGTTTAATAAGGAGGACTTGGACGGCTGGGTCCGGGCGAATAGGCCCATTGAGGAGTTTTTCGCGGCCATCGAAGCTGATATCGAGGATAACCCCTATCTCCGAGATCCTCAAAAAGAGGGATACGCCGCTGCCCATGAGTTCTTCGCTTCGGGAAAGGCCAAGGCGATTCTCCAATTGCCGGTTGGATGCGGCAAGACCGGGTTGATTGCAATTCTCCCCTTCGGAATTGCAAGGGGTAGGGTCTTAGTCATCGCGCCAAATCTCACGATTCGTGACGAGCTACAACGAGCGCTGGACGTCGGCAACAGGCGCAGCTGTTTCTGGAACAAATGCCAGGTGCTGTCACCCGCCCAGATGTCGGCTGGGCCGTACCTTGCCGTGCTCGACGGCAAAGACGCCAATATTCACGACTGCGATAACTCCCATGTCGTCCTTACGAACATACAGCAGCTAGCAAGCAGTGCCGACAAATGGCTTCCGGCATTTGCTGATAACTATTTCGATTTGATTTTGGTTGACGAAGGCCACCACAACGCAGCGCCGAGCTGGAAGAAGGTGTTCGACAAATTCCCACGCGCTAAGGTCGTGAGTCTCACGGCAACTCCGTTCAGAAGTGACAATCGGGAGATTGAGGGAGAGCCGGTATATCGTTACTCATTCAAACGGGCAATGCTGAAGGGCTATATCAAGAAGCTTCAGTCTGTCTATGTCGCACCCGAGCAGATCTACTTCACGTACGAGGGCGAGCAGCGTCAGCACACCCTAGAGGAAGTTCTTGAGCTCAAGGAGGAGGAGTGGTTTAGTCGCGGGGTCGCTCTGGCGCCTGAATGCAACAAGCACATTGTGGACACGAGTTTGGACAGGCTCGACAAGCTGAGGGCCTCCGGTACCCACCACCAGATAATCGCCGCCGCGTGCTCGGTTAATCACGCCAAGGCTATCCGGTCACTGTATGGCGAACGCGGTTACGAGGCAGCCGAAATTCACAGCGACATGCCGCCGGACAAACGTGCGGAGGTCCTACAGAAGCTTAGGTCCGGAATTCTTGACTGCATTGTACAAGTGCAAATCCTCGGAGAGGGTTTTGATCATCCGCATCTAAGCGTCGCTGCGGTGTTTAGGCCGTTCCGCTCGTTATCGCCCTACGTGCAGTTCGTCGGGCGTGTGATGCGCGTCGTTGTCCAAAATGACGCTCGCCACCCAGACAACCACGGCTACATCGTCACCCATGTCGGCCTTAATTTGGACAAACAGGTTTCTGATTTCCGCGACATGGAACGGGAGGATGCCGCATTCTTTAAGGAGTTAGTGGAAGGCGAAGTTGAGCAGCCACCAAGCGAGGTCCTTGAAGGCACTGCAAGGCAGAGACTCGGAGAGGATATGGTAGTGAACCGAGAAATTGTCTCGGAACTCTTTGAGGAGGATTTTGTTGCGTCTGACGACGCGACGTTGATTGCAGAGCTAAAAGAACAGGCCGAGGCGTTAGGTTTTGACGCCGAGGCGGTTGACGCGCTTGTGCGGCAAGTTCATCCAGGCAAGCGTCGGGTTGAGGCAAACGCCGCGTTTGCCACGAATCCTCAGCGACAGCGCCGCGAAGCCAGACGTCGACTAAATGAGGAAGTGAACCGATGTGCGAAGCTGTTGCTCAATCGGATGGGTCTGCAATTCGGTGGGCTTGAACTTTCCTTCAAATTCGGAATTGGAGTGACAGGAAATAACTTCGTAGCTGCGGTTCAGCTAGTGAACAAGGAACTTGATCGGGCTTTACAAATCAAACCAGGGAGTCGGGGCCAATTGAAGACGGAGCAATTCATCTCGGCGACCCAGTCCCTTGAAGAGGTACTGAACAAGTTGACTAGGCGCCTAAAAGCGAAACAGGAGGAAACCTAATGGCACCACGCGGAAAAACACCCTCTCTTATCGGCAGCGGCGCAGGAAGCTCAAAGATCGTTACCGCGAAGAAAAAACGAACTTGCAAACGGTGCAAGGGCTCAATATCCGGCGGCACAAAGTGTCTCGAAGTCGGCATTCCAGGGTCCTTCGGATCCAAAACCTACTGTAAGAAGTGTTATCTGCTGATCCTTGCACAAAGCAAGACGGATTTGGCGGGACTGGAAGCGGACGTTAGCCAGATCTAGTCCGCCGCTCTGACGGCGGGCGGCCCACCACCACTCCGACACGGCGCCCGGCTGTCTTTGACTTTGATTTTGCGGGCTTGGGAAGATCAAAATCAACACAAGGTCAAGGGCGGCGGACAGGAGTGTCCGCCCTACACTGCACCCCAGTTCTCAGTTCTCAGTCAGTGCGTCCATGACTGGGAACTGGGAGCTGCGGCGCTCCTCCCTGGTTAGCGGCCAAAAGACGGGCGCGAACCCTTCGACAAGCTCAGGGCGGGCTCTGGGGCACGTGGGCCTTGGGGACTAAGGAGAGTGTGTGAGAACTCATCTTTCGCCCCGTTGGGGCTTGTTCGTTTTCCGCCTCGGCCCACGGCTTGCGGCGTGGGCTGCATTCTTGCGCCGCTTCGCGGCTGAGGACGATAAGGTTCGCTCCACGGCGAATCCGAGATCGTGGTTCTCACACAGTCTCTAAAGTCCGGCGTTTATGCGGCGCGTGGCGGCATGACTGAAGCCGTGCCCTTCCCGAGAAGGCGCCCTTTGCGAAAACGGGTGAGGCAGGATTCCTGGGCCGAGCGGAGACGGGGCGAGCCCCGTCTCTACACGACGTTTTTCCGCAGGCTGTAGAGTTCGCTTATTGATTGGGCTTTGAGCGGGACGAGGCTGTGCCCTTCCACGAAACCCGGACTGCTTGGGGAGAACTCCCTGAAGCGTCCTGGCTGAGGTCGTAGGTGTAGGGGTCCTTCGACTTCGCAGGAACTTCACTTCGTGAAGTTCCTGCTGCGCTCAGGATGACAGGGTGTTAGAGAATGGAGAAAGCCACGAGCTTTCAGGATGACACGGTGTTGGAGAATGGAAAAAGCCACGGGCTTTCAGGATGACAGGGTGTTAGAGAATGGAGAAAGCCACGAGCTTTCAGGACGACAGGGTGTTGGAGAATGGAGAAAGCCACGAGCTTTCGGGAAGACAGGGTGTTGGAGAATGGAGAAAGCCACGAGCTTTCAGGAAGACAGGGTGTTGGAGAATGGAGAAAGCCACGAGCTTTCAGGAAGACAGGGTTTTGGAGAATAGAGAAAGCCACGAGCTTTCGGGATGACAGGGATGGATAAGTTGGCGGGGCGCCGCTAGCCCATCAGCATGCCACCGTTTACGTTTAGGACGTGGCCGGTTATGTAGGAGGCTTCCTCCGATGCCAGGAAGCACACTGCGCTGGCTACGTCCTCTGGCTTGCCTACCCTCCCTAGCGGGATCTGCTTCAGCGCGGTCTGCTTGAATTCCTCGCTCAGCACGGCCGTCATGCTGGTGTCGATGAAGCCGGGCGCCACGGCGTTGCACGTGATGTTGCGCGACGCCACCTCGCGCGCTATCGCCATCGTCAGGCCGATCAGGCCGGCTTTCGACGCGGCGTAGTTCGCCTGCCCCGCCTGGCCCGTCTGCCCGAAGACGCTGGTGATGTTGACGATCCGTCCCCAGCGCTGCTTGAGCATGGAGCCGATTACTTGCTGGATGCAGAGATACGCGGAAGTCAGGTTCGTCGTGAGCACCGCGTCCCAGTCGGCGCGCTTCATGCGCATCACCAGTTGGTCGCGGGTGATGCCGGCGTTGTTGACCAGGATGTCGATCTTGCCGAATTGCGCGAGCGCCGACTTGATGCCGGACTTCACCTGGTCTTCGTCCGCGACGTCCATGACGACGACGAAAGGCGCCGCCTTGCCGCCCGCGGCCGCGATCTCGGCGGCCAGTTCGTCGAGCTTCTGCCGATTGCGCGCCGCCAGCGCGACGGTCGCGCCCTCCCGCGCCAGCGCCAGCGCGCAGGCATGACCGATGCCCTGCGACGCTCCCGTAACTAGCGCGACTCGCCCCTCGAATTTCATGCGTGCTCCTTGGGAACCGATCTTGGGAACGGAAGATTATAAACGTTGCGGAAGCGCGAGGGGCGGCTCGGCTGTTGGCTGTCAGCTAGCAGATCGCAGTTCGGGCAAGGCCGGGCTCTTGGCCGTTGGCTAAAGGCTAAGTGGCTGTGGTGAAACTCGAACTCCCAAATCCAGCGCCTAAAGGCGCATTCATCAGGCAGGACTTGCGGCATGCCTGAAGGCATGCCCTGATACGAATCGGACTTGCGCCGCGGGATCCTAAGTGCCAACCGCTAAGGGCGGGTTTCACTGACGGCGGACAGCTTGCAGCGGGTCTATGTCCAACGAGAACGTCCTCCGCTGAAGTCCACTTGCCTTTTGCCGATGTTCGCAGAGAAGTGCTTTCGGGTGCCCGACTCTTGCGATCGCTGGTTGACGGGGTGGCATCGGGCTTATTCGGCTCCGCGTTAGAAGCCTTCGGGACGAAACCCATGACTCTGCAAAGGAAAGGGATCGCCAGTTCCGAAGCGCCATGAGCCTCGCCAGTTCCCAATCGCCGGTGAAAGTCCTGATCGCGGACGACAGCTCGTTCATGCGCGCCGCGCTTTCGCGCATGGTCGAATCCGACGAGTCCCTGTGCGTCGTGGGCACGGCGGAAACCGGACTCGAAACGCTCGAAAAAATTGGCGAACTGCAGCCCGACGTCGTTACCCTCGACATCGACATGCCCGGCCTCAGCGGTCTCGAAACCCTCAAGCGCATCATGTCGGAAATGCCGCGCCCGGTCATCATCGTAAGCTCGACCGCCCGGCGCGGAGCCGAAGACACCATCGAAGCGCTCGCGCTGGGCGCCTTCGACTGCATCGCCAAGCAGCTCAGCTACGATTCCAGCGACGTCCTCAAAGTGCAGAACGAAGTCGTCAGCAAGATCAAGGCTGCCGCCGGTCCGCGCGTGCCCGCTCCTCGCCCCTCCAGCCCTGTCGATCGCCCGCCCGTCGTCGAGTTTGCGCCCGCCACGACCGTGACTGTGCCTTCGATCGTCGCCATCGGCACTTCCACCGGCGGCCCCAAAGCCTTGCGGGAAATTCTCTCTGCGCTTCCTGCCGATCTCCCCATCGGTATCGTCATCGTGCAGCACATGCCGGCCGGATTTATCGGACCGTTTGCCAAGCGTCTCAACGATCTCTGCCCGCTGAAGGTGCATGAAGCCGAAGAAGGCGACCTCATCACCGCCGGCCACGTCTATTTTGCGCCGGCCGGCAAGCACGTCACGGTTCGCCGCCGCTCGTCCTCTGAGGCCGCTCTGCACCTCTCGCACTTGCCCAGCGATGTTCCCCACATCCCCTCGGTTAACGTTATGATGTCTTCCGTCGCTGAAGTTTTTGGATGCTCGGCCATGGGGATCATCCTGACCGGAATGGGCGACGACGGCGCCCGTGGAATGCAGGCCATCTTCCTCAAGGGTGGACTTACGCTCGGCCAGGATGAAGCCACCTGCGTCGTCTACGGAATGCCGCGCGCCTGTGCGGGAATGGGAGTGCTGAGCCGGGTCGCGCCGCTGCCCGATATTCCGCGGCACATCCTCGACGCCCTCGGTTACCCAGAGCCTCACTAGCCCGCTTGGGTCGCTGCCCGCCCCAGCGACGCCGCGCCTAGAATCTTTTCAATCTTGTCGACCAGCGTCCGGCGCGAATACGGCTTGGCCAGAAAATATGTGCGCGACTCGGGCGCCTCCGTTTCGTACTCCGGGTTCCCATAACCCGACGTGACCAGCACCACAACCTCCGGTGAATGCTGCCGCAGATCTTGCCCCAGTTGCTCGCCCGACCGTCCCGGAAGCACCATGTCGGTCATCACCAGATCGATTTCCCGCTGGCGCTCTTCGTAAACCTTCATCGCAGCTCGCGCATCTTCAGCCGGCAGAACTTCAAAGCCCGCGCTCTCGAGAATGCTGCAAGTCGCCTCCCGCACAAAAGGTTCGTCCTCAACCAGAAGGATGGTGCGCCGCGGTGGCCGATCGTTTGCGAATGCATAGGGCTGAAGAGTCATACCATCCTCCGATTCACTTTCCCGACAACTCTTCTCTTCTCCTAGCAATCGCATGGCCTCGCCGCCGCCGCACAACCGGCGCGCTCCCCGCCAACGTCTGTTATTCGGAATATCGTTCGGAATATTGCCGGAATCTACTTCACTGCGCTAAGAATCGTCTGCTTCGGATCGAGCACAATCTTGCGCGTGCCGCTCGGCGCAGTCAGCCGAAACCCAGTCTCCGCGCCATCGGCCAGCACTTCGCCGAGAAAAACCAGTGCGTTTCCCGGGCTCGTCGCATAGACCGGAACCGCGGTCACCAAATCGTCGGGCACGTCCTTTTGTACGATCACGCCTGTAACCGTGGTCACCCCATTCTTCTCCGTGATGCGAATCTCCCGTGCTTTCAGCTCCGGTATGGCTGTGCCTTCGATCCAACCTTCCAAAAACCAGTCCAACTTGGGACGTTTCTCGTACCAAAGTGGGCGCGGCAGTTCCTCTTCGAAAACCTGCACCAGTTCCTCGGTGCTTATGGTCTTTCCCGCATACCGCTCTCTGACCCTCCGCAGTGCGCGAAAGAACGGCTCGTCGGGATTCAACAGCGGATTGGGCCGCCCTTTCCGGGAACGGGATGCCGCTTCGGAATCGCGCAGCATCGACCTCAGCATGTGAAACAGCCACGTCCCTCTTTCGTAACTAATCGCTTCGTATCCCCCGGGAAAATGCGACGAGTCCAGCCGCTGCCCGAGCGTCACGGGTCCGGCATCGCGCAGCCACTCTCCATCTTTGTTCTTGCTCAGAAGATCCCGCCGGTACTTTTCGAGAACCTGCCGGAATTGCGCCGGGTTCTGTTGCTCCAGCGTCAACAGCGACGCATAGTCTGCCAGACCTTCCGCCAGCCACTGATCCCGATAACTCTTCCACCCCACCAGATCGCCCCACCACTGATGGGCCGTCTCGTGCACCAGAACCTGGCTGTCGAGCACGCGCATCACCGGGTCAAGACGCAGATCCGCCTGCTCCTGCGGACTCAGAAACGCGAAGCTCGACAGGAACACCAGCCCCGGCCATCCCTGGCTCAATTTCCCCGGCATCTGGGTCAGCGCCAGCGAACTATAGGGATATGGCCCAAACCACTGCGAGAAACTGGCAATGGCCTTGGCCGCCCTGTCGGCCACCGCCTGCACATCGTGCGCCGGCGACGGCGGAGGGGGAGCCACCACGATCGGTGCTACCGATCTGAATCTCGGCGAGGAAGAGTCCGGATTAGCCGTCGGCTCAATTACCTGCGCCTCCGCCTTCGGAAACGATTTTTCGACCCCCCTCGTACCGTACACCTCGACCAGAATGTTGCCCGGCGTCGTCCTCGCCTCCGCCCGAACGTACTTGCCCAGGTTGAACCCGGCCACCGGAATCGGCCGCTCTGAGCTCCACCGCGAGACTTTCTCCGCCCCTGCTTCCCGGTTCGTTTCCCCTTCATCTTCGTTGCTGCCCGCGCGCAAGACCTGTTTCCCCGTCGCCAGCAGCGTCCAGTTGGCCGGATAGTGAAACTCCATCTCGAACTGCGCCGGGCTCAAACCGAAATTCGGATACCACGTGCCACGCTCGCCCACATACAGCAACCCGCTTCCCGCCTGCGACAGAACGTCGCCGGCATAACTGAAGCGCAGTTTCAATTGCTGTCCAGCCGCGAGCGGAGCGGGAAACACCACCGCCACCCGATCGTTGCCTTTGCGGCGCAGATCGGTTCCTTCAAGCGCCTGGTTCTGGATGAAGTCCACCGGCCGCCCGGCCGCCTCGACCGCATCAATTCTCAGATCACGCGACAACTCAAAGAGCAGCGTCCTTTCTCCTCCGCCGCGAATTCGAACATTCATCTCCGTCGATGCTTGCAACCGCGTCGGAGGCTCGACCGACGCCCGAATCTTGAAATCCGCGATCGACACGTCATCGGCCGGCCGAGCCGTGGCTGCGCTGCCAGACGCGCCGGGCGCAAACGAAGTCCAAATATCGAAAAACAGGGTGCCGTCCTTCACGAGCGGCTGCCCTGCCCGCAACGGCTCGGCGTCCGCCGCATCCCAGAACACTTCGAACCCGCCCAGTTTCTTGCCCTGCAAGTGAGCGTGCAGCAGAGGCGGAAAGTTTCGATCGGGCTCGCCTCCACCCGGGGCCGGAAGAAAATGACTGAAGTCCAGCAGCAAGCGCAGAGCATCAAACTCCGCCAGCGTGCGGCTCGTGTCGCTCCATTTTCTTATGAATTCAACGTCCTCGGCCGCCGGCGTAAGAAAACGCTGCAGGACCGCCGCCGTGTCGTCGTTGAAGCGCAGATATCCCGAGGTGAACTGCTCTTCGAGAATCGCCATCCCCGTGAACAGGGCCAGCGATCCACGCTCCACCCGGTTCGGAGGCCGCAGCCGTATCTCGCCCTCACCCTCGAAGAGCGCGCCCGTAATCCGCCCGCAAATGTCTTCCGTAAACGCCAGCGTGCCGTCGTCGAAATCAAGATGGAGATTCGGCCGGTCAATCGAGGCGTCCCGAACGTGGTACACGCGTTGCGGATCGAGTCCCACCGAACGAATCCGGGCGTAAAGCCCGCTCGCCGTTTGCGGACACTGGGGGCCCGGTCCCGCCGCCTGCGCCCAAGCGGCCGCGGCCACGAGGCACCAAGCCAACCCGATCATGCGCCGCGATCGAACCACAGCTGGCCTCATAAACAGTTCTCAGATCCCAGTTCTCAGTTCTCAGAAAAACCCAGGGACCTTCCGATTCCCTCTGAGAACTGAGAACCGGGAACTGAGAACTTCTTACGATTGTTTCGTTGTCCGGCCGCCGACGCGCCCCAGTTCCAGCACCTTGGTCACCTTACCGCCCCCATCGCGCCGTTGCTAGAATCAGCCCAGTGCGAGCCCTCGTCCTCATTCTAATGCTTCCGCTGGCGCTGCCCGCGCCCGCCGACGTCATTCATCTTAAGAATGGACGCACCATCTGGGCCGACCAGGTCCGCGAAATCAAAGACAAAGACCGCATCGAGTATGACCTCGGCGACGACACCTACGCCATCCCGAAATCCTCCGTCGAGCGCATCGAAGCCGGCGGTATTGCCCCGGTTCGCAGCAGTTCCGGAGCGTCTGGCAATTCCAATGCCCCCGACATCACCCCGCCCGCGCCTTCGTTCAGCCACGAAGCCGATGTAGCCGAAAAAGTCATCCGCGACGGCAAGGTCGATACTGACGCACTCGCCAGTCTGGCGCAAACCGCCAATCCCGAACTCGCCGCCACCGCCTACTTCCTCGCCGGCAAGCACGAATCCGATCACGGCAACTTCCCGCTGGCCAAGCGTTATTACGAATCGGCGCTCCGCTTTGAGCCGGATAACTCCACCTTGCTGATCTATTACGCCGCGACCCTGATGCGCACCGGCCACGCCTCGGAAGCTCTGTCCTACGCCGAACACGCCGCCCGCATTGCGCCCGACTCACCCGACGCCATTGCCATGCTCGGTTTCGTTCAATTCGCCAGCGATCATACACCCGATGCCATACGCTCCTGGAAAAAGTCGCTGGCCCTGCGTCCGGATCCGACCGTCAGCCAATATCTGGCGCGCGCCGAGCGCGAATCGAGCGCCGAATCCGATTTTTCGCAACGCGAAAGCAGCCACTTCAATCTTCATTTCGAAGGAAAAGACACCTCCGAAAGCTTCCGCCGCGACCTGCTCGCCACGCTCGACTCCGAGTACGACGACCTGGTGCGCGATCTCGGCTACTCGCCCCGCAACAACATCGCCGTCACGCTCTATACGCAGCAGACGTTCTTCGACGTGACCCGCGCGCCTTCGTGGACCGGCGCCCTTAACGATGGCAAGCTGCGCATCCCGGTCAGCGGCGTCTCGAGCGTTACGCCCGAGCTCGCCCGCGTCCTCAAACATGAACTGACGCACTCTTTCGTCTCGCAAATGTCGAGCAACCGCTGCCCCACCTGGCTGAACGAAGGCATTGCGCAACTCGAAGAGGGCAAGTCGTCCGCTTCCAACGGACGCCAGCTCGCGCAACTCTTCGCCACCGGAAATGAAATTCCTTTCAATGTGCTGGAAAGCAGCTTCATGAACTTCTCCGCCCCACAAGCCACCGTCGCCTACGCCGAATCTCTCGCCGCCGCCGAATACATCCGCGACGCCTACGGCATGAGCGAAATCGCCCGCATTCTCGAACTGCTCTCCCAAGGCAGCTCCACCGAAGCCGCGTTGCGCGCCACCGTCCATTCCGACTACCGCCAGTTCCGCGACGAAATGACCCGCACGCTAAAAGACAAATACGGCGAATAGGTCACGACAGGGCCCTCAGTTCGCGACTTGGTTCTGGCGCGCTTGGGGCTTGAAGATTACGCCTTGACTGGTGCGGCTGTTCATTACGACGCGGATCGGTTCCGCGAACTGCAAATGGCGGACACAGCCTTGTTCTTCCACCGCCGGCTGTTCCGTCAACCACTGCCAATCGACGGAGCCTTCGCCGGCGTCCGGATTCACGGTGAAGTAACCGATCTGGAAGGCAGTGAGATTCTGGAAGAAATGGCTGCCCTGCGATGGGGTGACGCGAAAATCGCGGAATCCGGCCTCAACAATCACACGCGCGCCCGAGATTTCGTCCCATTCGACCGGAATGCCCAGCCAGGGTTCGGTCGATCCCCAGCGCCCCACGCCGATCAGCAGATAGGGGCGGTTCTCGTCGTTGAGCCGGCGATTGAGCTGCGCGACCGCTTTGGCTACTTCCTGGCTGCGGCTGCGCTCGAAGCGCTGCGAATCGACCACTACGACATCGTGAAGGTTCTCGATGCGGCCGTTGCCCAGAACCTTGCCGCTCTGGCAGATCAACTGCTCGGGTTGCACATCGTCAACAGCTAAGTCCTCGGTGTCGCGGGAAAGCGTCAGTGGGCGGATCTGGAGGAAGCCAAACTCGGCAACGTGACCAGCTTGCCGCGGCAGACGCACGGCAAATTCGATTTCCACGGGATTGCCCAGCGCATCCTCGCCTGCCCGAACCAGGACATCGAGAATCTCAGCCAGCGGGAAGGTGCCGTGCTTGAGCATGGGAGCAAAAGTCACGATGCGCGTGCCCGGGCGGCTCACTCCATCGAAGACAGCGTCGTTGTCCCTGGAGTAAGTCGAGGCTAGCGCTTGCAGCGTGCCGTCGCTCTCGGCGGCGTCGAGGCTGAACCGCCTCTCGTGCCAATGCCCCGGACGGCCGTCCGCAGCGCCATCCAACTCCAGGGCCCAGAATTCCGACTGCGAGCTGGCCAGTATGTCTTCGACCGAGGAAAACTGCACCAGGTTGTGGGGATAGCGCGGGCAGAAACTCAAACACTTGCCTCCATCCACCACCTCCCGGCCCAGTCCGAGAGCGACGGCCGCGATGCCGTCTTCGAAGGTCATGGGAGGCACGGGATAAAAATTGTGCGAGCGCACGACTCCGGAGAAATCCGGATAAAAGCGCTGCCTGTGGGGCGTGCCCACAACCCGCTGGAGAATCACCGCCATCTTTTCCTCTTCCAGGCGGTAGGGCGTAGCCCGCACGTAGGCCTTGGCATGGCGGCTGAAGGTGGAGGCGTAGACGCGCCGGATGGCCTCGCTGAGGGCCGCCAGCCGGTCGTCCGGATTTGCCTGCCGGTTGCCCAGCATAAACGTTTCATACACGCCGGTGAAAGGCTGGTATTGCGAATCCTCCAACAGGCTGGAGGAGCGCACCGCCAGAGGATGTTTCACTTCGGCCAGAAACGATTTCAGGTCTTCGCTGAGGGACGCGGACAGCGGTGCAGCCAGGAACTTGCGGTGAATTTCAGCGTCATCTTCGCATTGCAAGGCAAAGTCCAGAAGGTTGTTCTCGGCGACGAATTGATCGAACACATCCGTCGCCAGGACGACGGCGGGAGGCACCGAGATGCGAACGCCGGGGAAGCGGCGGGTCAGACGGCTCTTGCGCAAAAGGTGACGGACAAAGGCGAGGCCGCGGGCTTTCCCCCCAAGGGAGCCGGAGCCGATCCGCAGAAAACCCGATTCCGAAGGCTTGAACGTATCGGCCCTGAAGTCGCCAATCAGGGTCTCGCTTTGTTCGCGGCGATACTCGTGGATCGACTCGATCAGATCGCGCCGCAGATGCTCGGGACCGGTGAAATCGGAAACGCGCCGCGGCCTGAGCTTGGCCGCCAGCGCAAACTCGGTGCGCGCCACCAGCCAATGGGAGAAGTGGTTTCTCTGCGCGTGATAGACGATGCTTTCGGCCGGAACCGTTTGCAGTCGCTCTTCCAGTTCGTTCAAGTCTTTCGCCCGTCCCACTTCACTCGCATCCGGCAGACGAAACACGAAGTCGCCAAACCCGAATTGCTCGGTCAATATCCGGCGCAAGTCTTTCAGCAGCGTGGGCGAACGTTTGCGCAGAAAGGAATAGCCGGCGGCGTGCGCCCGCGGGCGGAACTCGGTGCGGCTGGTTTGCAAAACCACGGGCACGTCCGGCACCAGGCTCTTCACCATGCGCGCCAGTTCAAAGCCCGCCTCCGGATTCAGCTTGCCCTCCCAAGGGAACTCCACGTCCGATACCAGGCCGAACAGATAGTTGCTGTACTCCTGCACCAGCCCGGCCGCGTCTTCGAAGTTCGAGCTCAGCAGAATTCTCGGACGCGCCTGCATGCGCACCAGCTTGTGCGCCACGTTGATGCCTTCCTGAATCACCCGCTTCGATTGCTTGATCAGCTCGGTGTAGATCACGGGCAGGAACGACGAGTAATAGCGGATGTTATCTTCCACCACCAGCAGCACCGGCACGCCGATGGCCTGCGTGTCGTGCTGGACGTTGCGTTTATCCTCGATGTACTTGACCATCGCGATCAGGATGCGGGCATTGCCCTGCCACAGAAAAATGCGTTCGATCTCAGTGACTGGATTCCGCGCCACAAAGTTCTTGATCTCGCGATAGTCATAGGCCAGCACAACGACGGGAACATCCAGCCCGGCCCGCTTCACCTCCCGCGCCAACTGCGCCGCGTCCATGTCGCCCACGGCGAGATTGGTGACGATCAGATTGAATTGCGGCTGCGAGCGGGCAAGCTCAACCGCTTCCGCGCAACTGGAGACGTGGGCAATCCCTGGAATCTGCCGCAGGTTGAGTTCGAGCGATTCGTCAATGAGCAATTCGTTGAGGCGCCCGTCTTCGCGGAGAATGAAGGAATCGTACAGACTGGAGACAAGAAGAATGTTCTGCACCTTGAAGGGCATCAGGTTTTCGAAGCCTTCAAAGCGCTCTTCGGCGTCCAGAACCGACTCAGCGATGCGGCGCGCGCTCATGGGGAATATCCTAGCAGGCTGCGGAAAAACTCGAGGTTGCGCTTGTTATTGGGTGTTGCAGCGGCGGGGTCCCCAGCACGCCCGGTTCTGGCGTGATGGGGTGGAGGGCTTCAACGTCGCGGCAACTGCATAACTTCATTTTGGGGATTTGGCCGGGGCTTCTGTGGCGAACCCAGAGTTGCTGTGGCCGCAGAGCAACTGCCGAGCTGCGCTCGGCTGGGACAGACGAGGGTGTCTGTCCCTACGCGAGCAGGATACAACAATGATGAATCCCCTCTAGAAATCGTTGTACGACAGATCGAGGAAGGGCGTCGCCAAAAGTGAAGAGGGCCGATTTCTCGGCCCTCCCCAGGTTGAGTTTCGACACTTCAAGTTCACGGGGCTACGACATCGAGCTTGACCTTTGTCGTATGACTCAGGCTTCCATACGTGCCGGTGATGGTTATTGTCGACTTCCCGGTTGCTGCCGAGCCGCTTACCGTCAGCGTTAACGTGCTGGTGGAAGTGGCCGGGTTGGGACTGAACGACGCCGTTACACCATTCGGCGTTCCAGTCGCGTTCAGGGTGACCTCCTGATCGAAGCCGCCCGTCGGCTTGATGGTGATCGTGCTGGTTCCGCTGCTGCCCTGAGCAACCTTCAAGGTTGTCGGCGAAGCCGCCAGGGTGAAGTTCCCCAGCGCATCCACCGTGAGGGCGATGGTTGTGGTTGCGCTCAGGCTGCCGGAGGTTCCTTTGATGGTTACCGTCGCCGTCCCCTTCTTGGCCGTCTTGCTGGCCGTCAGGGTCAGGACGCTGGTTGAAGTTGCCGGGTTCGGATTGAAAGAAGCAGTAACGCCCTTCGGGAGTCCGGAAGCGGCCAGCGTTACATTGCCGGAAAATCCGCCAGCCGGAGTGATGGTGATGGTGCTCGTGCCGCCGGCTTCGCCTTGCGTTATGGTGACTGCGCTCGGCGAGGCAGAGAGGGTGAAGCTCTGCACCAGAGGATTCACGGTGAGGACGAGCAGTGTGCTGTTGGTCGCACTACCCGACTGGCCCAGGATCGTGACTGTGACGGTTCCGGTGTCGGCTGAGTCAGTGGCCGTCAAGGTTACCGTGCTGGTGCCGGTGGCAGGATTGGGATTGAAATTCGCCGACACGCCGCTGGGCAGCCCCGAGGCAGAGAGAGTGACGCTGCCAGTGAAGCCGTCTTGCGGAGTAATGGTGATGGTGCTGGTTACCTGGCCGCCTTGCGTAACGCTCACGCTGCTCGGATTCGCTAACAACGTGAAATCCGGGCTGGTAGGAGCCAGTGCGTTGATCACAGCGGCGCCGTTCGGACTGCCCCAGCCGGCGCACATGTTGTAACCGGCTACGCATGGGAAGGTGCTCGCACCGCCGTTGCTGGTGATGTCGTGGAAGTCGGCATCGCCATTGCCCAGACTCAACGCATAGAGGTACGGAGAAAAGAACCCGGGCGGCGGATCGTTGTTGGCAGCCGCTTGTTCATTGGCCAGAGCGATGTATCCAGCCCACATGGGAGCGGCAAAACTGGTCCCCCCCTCTTCGTTTTCAGTGCATCCACCCAAGCCAGTCTGATCGGCGCAGACGTAGAAGCTGAACTGCGAGTTGGCCGCGACGTCTGGAACGTCCCGATAGGTGGTGGAACATTCTCCACCCTCATTGGCACATAGGGTGGCTGCCTCCAACTGCCAGGAGGGAATATCAACGTTGGTCCCCCAGCCGCCGCCACCGTAGGCTTGACCTCCGTAAGACCAGTAGGTTTCCGAAGCCCAGGCGCCGCCCGGACCGGTTGTGGTTAAGCTCGTGCCGCCGACCGGGATCGTATATTGAGAATTCTCCGGCCATGGAGACTGTTCTGTATATCCACCGCTGTCGCCGGACGCGATCAAGAAGGTCTGGCCCTGAGCCGCCATCTTCTCGAAGTAGGGATCGTCACTTTGGGGGCCACCAAAGTCGTACCAGGAACAGCCCAAGCTCAAAGGCAACGGCGTATCCGTGGCCATGGCACTCAATATAGCGGTACCACTGGAGCCGACGTACACGAATATGTTGCTTACGCCCGGAGCCATGCCCCCGGCCTGAGTGATGTCAAGGGTCTGTTCGGTATCGTCACAGCCCTGCGAATAGAAGCAGTTTACGCTGCTTCCATCCGTGGAAATACCAACGACATTGAAGGTGTAGGTTTGGCCAGCGCCCTGGTAGTAGGTGTTTACGTCGGCGATATCAAATCCGAGTTCCTCGAACAACCCGATGTTCTGGCCGGCGCCGGTGAGAGCGGTTCCGCCGTAATAGGCTGCCCTCATGTCGCTGCCGCAGAAGGAGTGTCCAGGACAGGAGCCGGTTTTTGCTTGGGGGAGCTCGCCCTGCACCTTGGGATCTCTATGCACGAGCGCGCGCTTCGGTATCAAATAGTTGTCCAAACCTGTAATGTGCCAGAGCTGCATGGGCAGATCGGCGGTGGGCTCGCGGTCTGGAGAGTAGAAGGTGCGGTCTTCGGTGGGATGCTGGTAGACGCCCAAGGTCACATGGAAGGCCTTCTCTATGCTCGCGACCGTACCCGTGAACTGCACGTCCATAGAATCGCGGGAGCCGCCCAGCACCGTAAAGCCGCTCGCTTTCGCGAACGCGATCAGGGCGTCGTAATCTTCCTGGCTGGGACCAAAGCGCGCGGTAAATTCTTTTACCGTGACGAAGTGCCGGTAGGAGGGACTTTTAGGATCGTAAACTTGTTGCAGGAAGTTTTCTAATTCCGGCTGATGGCGCAATGCCAGAACGATGTCGAAGTGCATGACTTGGGTTGCGGGGAGCTGCCCGACTAATTTTGCTTCCCCATTGAGAACCGCTTCAGACACATGGCTCGTCAACAGGGGCTTCGGTTCTGCCTGGCAAACGATACTCACCGCCGACACCATCGCGACGACGATGAGCAGGTATACGCCTAATCTCTGACTCATGATTTCTCCTTTGGCCGGAATTTCGTTTTCAGTTTTGGGTTGATCATTCACAGGGGGGTGAACGTTTAGCGTGGGTATAGTACTCTTCTTCTGCCCTGGACGCAACGAATTACCGCATGGATACTGGGCGAAAATCTTTGCAGAAATACGGCAAGAACGTAGCCTTTCAAAGTGATCTGCCGCCTGCCAGCTTGTCCAGCTTGTCCAAGAAAAAGGGGCGGGACCGAAGTCCCGCCCGCTGGTTCAGTTTATTGGTTTAGGGTTACTTGCCAGTTCCGCTCAGAGCGACGCTCTGCGGACTGCCGGGGGCGTTGTCGGTGAAGTTGAGATCGCCGGTGCGCAATCCTTTCTGCGTCGGCGTGAAGGTCACTCTCACCGTGCAACTCTTTCCCGCCGCCAAGGTGCTGCCGCAGTCGGTCTTCTTGGGGCCGGCCAGGCGGGCGAAGTCGCCCGTGGTGGCGATGCTGGTGATGTCCAGCGTGGAACCGCCCGTGTTGGTCAAGGTGACTTTCTTCGCGCCACTGGTCTTGCCCACGAGTACCTTGGCAAACGTCAGCGAGGTTGGCGACAGGCTGACGACTGGACCACTAGCGCTCACCGTGAGGCTAAGCGTCGTGGTATTCGTCAATGTGCCCGACACACCCGTGATCGTCACGGTGACCGTGCCCGTCGCTGCCGTGCCGCTAGCCGTCAAGGTCAGCGTACTCGTTGTGGTGGCGGGATTGGGATTGAACTGCGCCGTCACGCCGTTGGGCAGGCCCGAGGCAGAAAGAGTGACGCTGCCACTAAAGCCGTTCAGCGGAGTGATGGTGATGGTGCTCGTAACGCTGCCGCCCTGCGCGACGCTCACGCTGTTCGGATTGGCTGAAAGCGTGAAATTGGGAGCGCCTGCCGGCCAGTTGTTCACCAGATTGTAGGCGTTCACGCTGCCGATTCCGGTTGAAAAGTCCCAGCCAGTTTGCGTGCTGTAGGCCGGCTGATAGGAACTGTCGGAAGTGGAGAGCACACCAATCGTGCCCGAGGGCAGGTAGCAGTCGATCGTGCCGGTGCAATTCGAATCAATGTCGCCTTGCGTCACGTCATAGAAGATGCACGAGCTGCCGGCGGCATTTCCCAGGGTTGAATTGCAAGCGGAGTTGCCGCTGGCGCCATACTCGGTGGCCGCCAGGGTGTAGTAGACGTAATCGGGTTGGCCTTGGCGTTCGCCGGCTTTCTGATTCACCAGCGCTTGAATGCCGGCCATGATCGGTGAGGAGAAGGATGTTCCTCCCGCCCCCGGCCAGTCAACCGGCGGTTGGGAGCAGGAAGTGCCTCCTGGTCCACTAAAGCAGAATGGATAAAAGTGCAGCCAGAGTCCGTTGGCGGCGAAGAGCGAGACATCGGGAATGTCGCGCACACCGTCGCTGGGATTTCCGAGCAGCGACTGATACGAAGGTTTTGGCCACCCGGCGCACGTTCCACTGACTACGCCAGGTTTGGAGGGCGTTCCCGTCGCGCAGCCGCTCGGGCCGCCGCTGCCTCCAGCCTGATCCAGAAAGTTCTCACCCTCGGTGCTATTGCAGAACCCACTCGATCCGTAAGGTTCGCTAAAGCCTTCGTAATTCGAGAGCAACACGCTGGCGCAGGAATCGTTCCAGGGAATCTCGGGGACATAGGACAGGGCCGATTCATACGTGGACGAATTGCTGGAACTCCAGTACGTGCTGTTCGTCCCGGCATAAGTATCGCCGAAGTCGGTGCCGCCTACGGACACGTCATAGGGGCTCGATCCCCAACCCGTGATTCCAATGCCATGGGTGTCGTTTTCGTTTCCTCTGTCGCAGCCCGCCGCATCGGCATCGCCCGAAGAAACGAAAACCGAAACACCTTCCGTGACTGCCTGCTGGAAGGTGGAGTTGAAAGATGCATTGAGCGTCGCGCCGCTTACGGCTTCGCACTCGCCATAGCTCATGCTCACGATTGCGGGCGGAGTACTCGTTTCGTTCAGCAAGTTCAGCAGGGCAAGCTGGCCGCCAAAGGAGGTCTGCGTGTCGGCGCACGACGCCAGTTCAATGGCCGCGCTGGGTGCGGCGGCACTGGCATACTCGGCGTCAATGATCGCTTCCGTATCGTCGCCGTTCGCCCCCGGGTCTGTGCAGTTATTCTTGCCACTCGGAGGAGCGGGATGGATCTGCGTGAATGAGCCGCCGGAGTACCCCGAAAGGCCAAATACGGAACGGAACGACGTCCAATCCTTGGTCGTGTAAACGTCTGTGTCCTCGAGCACCACAATCGTTTGGCCTTGTCCAGAAATGCCGGCGCTGAAAAGTGGATTCAGGTTGTAGATCGTCGCCAGATCGCCTGGAACCACCAGGTAGTAGGTCGTTCCGCTTATAGCGACGGTGTAATTGGTCCGTGGCTTGTACATGGCATGGGGTTTAAAGTCGTTCAATGACGCGACTCCCACTATCGCCGGCGCCAGAGCGGCCGGGATCCGCGGATCGCTCATGTTGGCGATGTGCTTCTCGCCCTTCACGCTCAAGTTGTGAATCTGGGTGTGGAATGCCTCTCGTACCTGGCCAGCTGTTCCAGAAAAGTCGATGAACTGGCCGCCGGTGTAGTCCACGTTGACCTTGAGACCATGCGACTGCAGCCAATTCTTAATCGTGTCGCGGTCTTGTTTCGCCAACCCGAATCTCTCTCCGAATTCCTTGGCCGTTAGCCAACGATGAAACTGGGGCGAGGACGAGTCGTGAAGTTCATCAATCAACTTTTCCAGCTCTCGCTCCTGCTCCGGGGACCGCTTTAACAGGAGGAGCATGTGCTCCAACAAAAGGTCGTCGGCCACCGGCCCACGATCGTTTTTCGCTTTCGCCTCGGGCCGTGTATTGCCGCCCAGGGTTACCAATTTGCTTTCATCCACATTTTGTGCGATCAGAACGGGAACGACGCTTTCAGCTCGCGCAGCGGGAGCCGCGAGGAAGTAAAGAGAAGCCAGAACCACCAACAGAGAGCACACGCAAGACATTTCACGACGCATAGAACATCCTTTCTGAGAGGGAGAGAATTTACGAGAAGCAAATCCGTTGCTCGCAACAACGAACCGAATCACGCACGCAATTCCTGTGCGTGTTCATCGGAGTATACACCGAACAAAAACTCAAACCATGTCAAATTTTTGTAAAAAGAATGTTAAGCCGATGCGCTCGCAATAAATGCAACAAGACCATATTTAATGTGTTCTTATGCGCACTTTCTTGCACATCGCTTACTACACGTCATCGTTGTTCTAACCGTCCGAGACCTTTTTACTCAAGGGCGGTGGCAGTCGCCGGAAGAAGATCCTCTTCGCTCTACACCTTCCAACTCCAGCAACTGCTCTTTGCGCTCTACGCCCCAACGATAGCCGCCCAATTCGCCGTCCAACCGCACTACGCGGTGGCAGGGAATTGCAATCGCTACGGGATTGGTTGCGCAGGCTCGGGCTACGGCTCGCGTGGCTTTTGGCATGCCGATTTTTTTCGCCACGGCGCTGTAAGAGCGCGTTTCTCCGCGGGGAATTCGTTGCAGGCATTCCCAGACCCGCCGTTGAAAAGCAGTGGCGCGGATGTCGAGCGGAAGCGAGGCATTGGTCTCTTGTCCTTGAATGAGGCGGGTGAGGTTCTCTCGCCATGGGGCCATGGCGGCATCGTCGCGGCGGCGAACCGCGAAAGGGAACTCGCGGATCAAGCCCTGCTGCAGTTGCGGATCGGAGTTCGCGAACTGAATGGCGCAGATCCCCTTGTCGGTGGCGGCGATCAGCATGCGTCCGAGAGGGGAGCCGGCGATGGTGTAGCGGACTACGGCGGCCAAAGCGCCGCGGCGATATTTCTCGGGAGTCATGCCGAGTTGCGTGGCCGTGCGCTCGTAAAGACGGCTGCTGGAGCCGTATCCGGCGGCATAGAGTGCGGTGGTCACGGAGTGTCCCGCTTGTAAATTCTGTTTCACTTGCCGCAGGCGGCAGGCGTCGATGTAGGCCTTGGGCGACACGCCGAGCGCCGACTTGAATGTCCGCTGCAAATGGAATGAACTGCGGCGGAATTCTTTGGCCAGCAGGCTGAGCGTCAGGCGGTCTTCGAGGTGTTGCTCGATGTAGCGGCACATCGCGCGAACCAGCGCGGATTGCGGATTTCCATCCGCCGCCTTCGGACGGCAGCGCAGACAGGCGCGATAGCCGGCCTGCTCGGCTTGGAGGGCATGATCGAAAAAGATCACGTTCTCGCGGCGCGGGCGCTTCGCCGGACACGAAGGACGGCAGAAGATGCCGGTGCTCGAAACGGCAAAAACGAAGGCGCCGTCGAGCGAGCCGTCGCGATCGAGCACGGCTTGCCAGCGGCTTTCTGGGGTTCGTTCCTTGATTCGTTCTGGAGTTGACTTCATCGTTTCTTCTTCTGAAAGTATCGCATTGGTGGCCATGCATGTAACATAGGGGAGTCGCGGCGCGCGAACTATCCGAATGTTGCGGTCAAACGATTTTTCCGGCGGACCGCGGAGTTCGCGGAGAACGCAGAGAAGCAAATTCAAGAATCTGAAAAAAGGACCCTCTATGAACTGCAATCGCAAAATGACGTGGTTGGTTGTCCTGGCGGCGCTGGTAGCGCAGGCCGGCGCACAAATTCTTACGGGCGATCAGGTGAAGAAAATCGCTCCCAGCTCATTTTTCTTTGCCGGGCAGAGCGCGACCGTGCAACTGCGGAATACGGCCGGCTTGAAGAACTCCGCCGGCAAGATTGTGCTGGCGGGGCTGGTGGATACCGCGGGGTATTCCACTGCAATCGCGGAGAAATACCAGGGTTTGCTGATCGCCGAAACCAAGCTCAGCTTTGACGGCGCTGCGCTGGATCCGGGAGCCTATGGATTCGGCTTCAAGGATGGCAAGTTCACGGTGATGAACGTGGCGGGAACGGACCTGTTCTCGATCGCCAGCCGGAACGACGATCAGCTCAAACACCCGGTTCCCCTGAAACTCGAAAAAGACGGAGCTGCGTACCGGCTGTACGCCGGGCGGATGTATGTGGTCGTGAAAGCGGATTAGTAAGTGAAGCAGGGCTTTTCACCACGGAGACACGGAGCCACGGAGAAAATCCAGAATTTGATCTTCTCCGTGTCTCCGTGTCTCCGTGGTGGGTCTTGAGTTTTGGATCGTCCAAAGGCTTTGACCGGCGCTGGTTTCGGGGCGAACTTACCGTGGTAACGCTAGGATCGTTACTCATAAAGTGCAGAGGCTTGCACCCGCGGCCTCAGCCCGATCCGGTTTCGGCTTACTAACTCCAGTCACAACAAACACTTACGCCCTCCCTTTGGTATGGTTTCACGGGTGCACTATGCCTTCATGAAGCCCGGAGCGTATGGGGCGAGCACGGGGGGCAACTTTGACCGTCATATACAGCGCTGAGTGCGAAGCTCCTCCAACAAAGTCGCGGCCAGCAACCATACTGCCGCTGCTGGTGATTTTGTTCATCGTCTCCTACTGCATTCTGACCATGCTGGTTTTCGAGCAGGGCCAGACCATCGAATCGCAGCGCACGTTAATCCGCGAGATGTTGAAGGACAGCACGCAACTGGCCGCGCTGAAAGACAAGCTGGCCCGCGACGACAGCAAGCGGCTGCACGACCAGGCGCCGGCGCAGGCGGATCGGAAAGCCGCGCCCTCCGGCAATCCTGCGGCAGGGGCAAAAGGATCGGACAAAGAAACAAAACGGCCCGGCAAATCGGCCCACTCCACGAAGGAAGTGCCCGGGAAGCCGGCCGCAGATTTAGAGGATGTGCGGCGCTCCACTCACGTGATTTAACGGGGTGCTGGCGTAAGTAGTACGGATCGGCGAAAGCGATTCGGGTTTTAAGAAGAATAAAGAGAAACGGTTCTGTGAAACGCGGCCTTCTGTGGGGCCGCGATGCAAGCGAGACCCAATCATGAAGGCCCTGGCCCTAGCTCTAGTTTTGTCTCTTCCCGTCCCCAGGTTGGCGCCACCCGCTCAGCCCTCTCCCACCCCCACCCAGCAGCCCGCAAAGAGAAAGGGAGGGCAATGGTACTTCGCCGCAAGCGGGCACGCCGTGTATTGCTACGGACCCGTGGTGACCATGCTCCAGGCGCAAGGAGGGTTGCTAAGAGTTGCGACTTTTTGCCGTGGCGATCGTACCATGGTACCGCTGAAGGATTAGCAGAGTACTTCCGCAAATCTCCTGACTTGCCGGCGCAACTCAACCGGAATGCCCGGCAATGCCGATTCTTCTATAGCGCCCCGCTCAAATTCCTGAAACGCCAACCGTCATGAGGTTTCTAATGATGGACAAACTGCCAACAGAAGTGCGAACGTGTTGCCGGCAGCTCTTCCATAGCAGGATTTGGGAAGAGTTGGCCGTTACCCGGCCATGATTCGGCGGCAATCGTCAACGGAGGATCCAAGTTCCCGGAACGCGACACCTGGAGCACTTACCGAAAGCAGGATTTTCATGCACGATATTCGCAGTTGGGAGAGTGCGCACACCCGGTGTCTTGTTCTCACTTCGGTGCCGCTGATCCGTCTTCCAGCTTCTTCAGCATGTCTTTCGCATTCGTGTTGTTTGGATTCTTCTCGAGTGATTTCTTGTAGTTCTCGATGGCCAGTTCCTTCTGCCCGGCCTTCCTGTAAGCCGCGCCCAGGCTGTCGTACACTTTGAACGACTCCGGATACATCTGCACGTTCAGCTTCAGCAGTTCCGTGGCCTCCTGGATATGGTCCTCATCCATCAAGCGGTAGGCCCAGGAGTTCACGGCCGATTCGTCGAGCTTGAAGTCGGACTTCTCCTTCCGCATCTTCATGTAGATGTCGCCCGCGTGGTCGAAACCCTGTCGCCCCAGCGCAGCGCGGAAGGCCTCCAGCGAAACCGGCGCGCCTTGCGCTGCTCTGAAGTCCGCCCACATAAAATGCTTTGGAGCTCCATTCTCCGCCGGCTTCCGCTTCAGATACGCCATGGCCGCCGCGTCGTGCTTCAGGTACGCGTTCAGGAACTGGAGCGTGTATCGCGCCACCCAGGCATAACCGGTATAGCCATCCTCCCGTTCGTAGTCCGCCTTCTGAGATTCAGGAAAGTAGGATACCCAGATTCGTTCGTTTCGCTGAAACATCGAACCGAATTCGCCGTGCGTCATCCCCAGCATGTGCACTGTCACCAGATCTCCATGCGTCCACGCGTTCAGAACGTTCGGAGCATCAAATATGCCTGCTGGTTCGTGTCTCCCCTCTGCCAGCTCCTCCAGGGACGGATCTCCCCGCGTGAAGAAGAGCCAGGGCAACGTCATCTGCTCCGGATGCACATCTCCGGCCTCCTGCACCAACTTGGGGCGGTAGCGTGCCGAGCCGTCCAGCGACACCAGCGCATCAATGCGGGTGTCTCGCGCAGCTGCCACAAGGTTTGACAGGCCGCCCCAACTGAATCCGGCAACCGCAACTTCGGACATGTCCGTATTCGGCAGAGTCTGCGCGTAGCCGATAAGGAAGGAAATGTCCCGGGCCTGCGTACTGGTCCCAGCGAGGTCGAGGGTCATCGAACGAGTCGTCTCACCCATGTCCGGGCTGGCAAGCACAACATAGCCATAGCTCGCCAGATACTCGCACAAGTCGGCGTTTTCAAAGGCCTCGGCCGAGAGGCTCGGCGCATAGATGACCACCGGGAAGCGCCCGGACGCCAACTTTGCATCTCGCACGGCCCACAGCACCGAACCCAGCGAAGGCGCCATGTCGCTGCGCAAAGACTCCGCGCTGCCTCCCATGTGCGGGTCGCCGAAGCTCGTCTCCGTAGCAGCCAGATCGACGTAGTTGGCCACCGTCATCGGCTTTCCCGCACTCTTCTCCGCCGGATACCAGATCAGCGTCTGCAGAGGTCGCGCGCGCTCTTTGGTGTAAGGTTTGCCGAGATCGTCCGTCGCCGTACGGTAAGTTCGCGAGAAGTCATACTGTTCCACCACCTTCAGCCCCACTGCATGAGACCCTGGCTTCTCCGCAAACCGAAAAGCAGGTACATCTTGAGCAACCGCCGTGAACGGGACAATCGAGGCAAACACGAGACAGACGCCTGCGAGGATCTCCAACAGCAATGCCCGAATTGCCGAAATAGAGCGCATCTCATTCCTTCCCTTCAAACCGCAGCGGAGTATAACTCTGGCTTGTGGAGCACACAACCAACCCACGGGATTGTGTGTCTTGTGCGACTTCCGCGTACTTTGGCAGTCCCTGCGGCTAATTGACACGGTAGCGATCCAGGGTTCGCGACGGCCCATCACGTACTTGCCTTCTGCATAATGAGCGGCAATCCCAACTTGTCCGTCGCGGTTCGGAAACAAGTCCTGGGGGACACCAAGTCGGTTCCGGTCGGATCGTCGGCAAACCTTACCTTACCGGATTGGGGAAGAGTTGGCCGGTGACTCGGGCGTTGACTCGGGCGCCGACCGGTGTTGAACCACATTGAAAGTGTCCCCATGAAACCACAATAGAAATGTCCCCTTTTAGAGTTCCTGTGGCGAGGAGGAACTCAGATTGGGGAGAACGGGATTGAGCAGGAAAGAGTTGAGACGGGTA
>Ga0326727_10000806_pt1 | contig 124419 bp, 107 predicted proteins | sample MB2enrmetagenome_FD_207643 | JGI IMG/M metagenome (GOLD analysis project Ga0326727, IMG submission 207643) | Lab enriched peat soil microbial communities from McLean, Ithaca, NY, United States - MB29MY | ecosystem: Environmental > Terrestrial > Soil > Wetlands > Peat | place: USA: New York...
TGAACAACTTACCCTGGCCCTCGGATGATTTGGACAGGCCCGGACAGCCCAAGCATGGAGACCTCATCCTGAAAATGCTTAATCCCGTCCCAGAACCCGCTTGTTCTCAGCGATCACACACCCGGGGCCGCCCTGTCTTGGACAGCAGTGATCGGAAATACCACCGGACCGGGTTACGGACAAGGGTCGCTGCAAGCCATCGCCGTGGATTCGTCAGGCAGCGTGTACGTGACGGGCTACACTACCTCCGCGAACTTCCCTACCAAGAACGCTTATCAAGGCGGACAGTCCAAGGGGAGCGCCCCTTCGGTGTTTGTCGCCAAATTCAGTCCCGACGGCGGCTCGCTGGTCTATTCCACCTACCTGAGCGGCAGCGGCTGGGACTACGCCTATGCGATCGCCGTGGACTCCAGCGGCAGCGCCTATGTCACCGGTAACACCACCTCCAACGATTTCCCGATTACCGGCGGAGCCTACCAGACCCTCTGCTCGCCATCGCCGAGCACACCCCCAGGCACGGTCACTAAAGCAACCTGCAACACTAACAACTCGGCATTTGTGACCAAGCTGAATCCTGCCGGCGCCGGCCTGGTCTATTCGACGTTTCTGGGCGGTTATGGGGGGTCGGTAGGGACCGCGATCGCCGTGGATTCCGCAGGCCGCGCTTACGTTGCCGGCAACGAGAATGCCCCCTGCAACACCTCCTATGTTTTTCAAGCCTGCTTCCCTACCACCTCCAGCGCGACAATCCAAACCATCAACGCCAACAACGTTACGGACTTTTGCTTCGCCGCGGTGTTCGACGCCGCCGGCGCCAACCTGCTCTACTCCACTCTCTTCGGCGACTTGAACGGACTGAAGACCAGCGCTACCACGACCTCCGGCGGCTCCTGGGCTACCGGGATGACGGTGGATTCCAACGGCTATTTCTATCTGATCGGCTATACCACGGCAGGCAAGCTGCCGACCACGCCGGGCGCGTATCAGTCGAGCGGCGCCCCTCTCGATTACTCGGGCAGCGATGTGACGGCTTACCGCGGATTCATCGCGAAGTTCGATCCAGTCACTCCCGCCAACGGCTCATCGCTGGCCGCCTGCACCTATCTCGGCGGAAAAACTGGCAACACCAGCGACTATCTCAGCGGCATCGCCATCGATAGCTCCGGCAATATGTATGTAACCGGATACACCAATTCCTCCGATTTTCCGGTAACCAGCGGCGTTTATGGAACGGCTTGCGGATCGGGAGGAACCTGCTCGGCCGGCCACGTGACCAAGCTCAACTCAACGGCGACTGCCGTTGCATGGTCCACTTATGTGGGCGGATCCAGGCAGGATGGAGGCGACAACTTAACCGACATCGGTCCCATCCAGTTAGATAGCAAGGGGAATATTTACATTACGGGAATCGCCAATCCGAAGTTCCCATTAGTCAACCCCGTCGAGTCTTCCGGGGGCAGCGGAAACCCCGGGCAGGTGGTTGCCGAACTCGATCCCACGGGGAAGAACCTGCTATTCGCCACGGGCGTCGGGTCCGGCTGGCTCGATGGCATGACGACAGGCGGCCTGGCGGTCGACGCCTCCGGCGCTATCTATGTAGCCGGCAATAATATCGGCCCGGACCTGATCACCACTCCCGGCGCATTCGAAACCACCAACCCGTCTCCCGTTCCCACCTGCTGTTACCACGGCTTTGTCGCCAAGATTTCGCCAACCGGCCCGGCAGTCACATTGGCCCCGTCCGGACAAATCGAAGCCCTGGCGGCGGAATCCATCATTTCGGTGTATGGCGCGGATTTGGCCAGCGTAACAGTTGCGGCGACAACCCTGCCGCTGCCGACGTCACTAACCGGCAACTCCGTGACGGTCACGGACTCGGCCGGCGTCGCGCGTCCGGCTCCTCTATACTTCGTCTCGCCGGGGCAGATCAACTTCGAGATACCGGCGGGCACGGCCGCGGGAACAGCGACAGTGACGATCCAGAATCAGAACGGGACGATTCAGTCCACCACTATCTCAATCGGCGCTGTTTCGCCGGGGATCTTCGAGTTAAATGGCGCGGGGCTGGTAGCGGCCTGGGTCTTGCCGGTGATTTCCGGCGTCCAACAAACATTACAGCCGGTGTACCAGGTGGTGTCCGGAAGCGTGGTTGCTTTGCCGGTCAGTCTCGGGCCGGCCACTGAGCAGGTGTATCTTGAGATTTACGGCACGGGCTTCCGCAATGCCACCAACTTCACCGCGACGGTGGGCGGAGTGAACGTGCCGGTGCTGGGAGCGGCCGCGACATCGCAATTCGTGGGAGAGGATCAGGTGAACATCGGCCCGCTGCCGCAGGCGTTGGCGGGTAAAGGAAGCGTGAACATCGTTTTGACGGCGAACGGACAGCAGGCCAACGTCGTCACCATAACCATACAATGAACTCCAGCGAAGGTTGAAAGCCTGGTCGAAGCGCCGGCGGGACGCGGCGTCGACAGCGCGCTGCCCGAGATATCGCGAGGCGGCGACGCTCCGGCGGATCGTGCGTTGTGAAGCCTGCGGGCACCGCCGGCCATGCTGGGTTCTTCGGGGCTTTTCAGGCCTCGTAACATGCCGCGCACGCGTCGCGGAATTTCGCCATGTCCTGGGGGCTTCCCACGGTTACGCGCACCCAATTGGGCCACGCCGGCCACACGCGACCGATGATCACTCCCTGCCTCGCCATAGCCTGGGCGAACGCCTGGGCCGGACGCTTTACGTCGATCATGAACATGTTGGCCTCGGAGGGAATGAACCCGATGTTCCTCTTGGCGAGAAACTCGAACGTCTCCTGGCGAACCGCGTCGTAGATCCCGCGGCGCTCGGCGACGACGGTCTTCGATTGCAGGCTGGCGGTGGCCCCCGCCATCCCCGTGATGGGCAGAAAGCCCATGCCCGCGTACTGGCCGATCTTGCGCAGCAGGTCGGGCCGGCCCATCGCGGCGCCGGCCCGCAGCCCGGCCATCCCATAGAGTTTGGAGAAGGTGCGAAGAACAATCAGGTCCTTGCCCGCCGCCACCAGGTAGGACGACTTTTCGGCGTGCGTCGAAAAGTGAATGTAGGCCTCGTCCAGCAGCACGATGGCGCCGGCCGGCTTATTGTTCACCAGCCACTCGATATCGGCCTTCGGGGTGACCGTGCCCGTCGGGTTGTTGGGGTTACAGATGTAAATCACGCCCGGTGTCGGGTGGGCGGCAGCCATCTTCCGGACGTCATGGGCGAAACTGCCCTCCGCCAGCGGCACGCCGATCGCGCTCGCGCCCACGAACTGGGCCGCGCGGCCGCCCGCTTCGTAACCGGGGTTCCCGAAGACATACGGCCGGTCCTTTCCGCAAAAGGAGAGAACGGTGCGATGCAGCGCATCGCTTGAACCCGCGAAGGGCTGGACGTAACCCGAGGCGAGGCCCTCCTGTTCCGCCAGGGTCGCAGCCATCCTGGAACTCTCGCCCATGAGATACCGGCCGCCCTTCTGCACCATGGCGTGAATCGCCTCGGCCGCCTCCGCGCACGGGCCCATGGGATTCTCGTTGGCGTCGATCCTCACGGCGTCCGGATCTCCCCCGCCCCGCATACCGCGTTGCGCCAGCGCCGGCTCGTTGTAGAACGGCAGCGCCGCCCCCGCGGTGAGCAACCAAGCGATTCTGTGAAAGTCGCGGCGCGAAAACCCCCGTGTCGCGAATTCGGCTTTCTGCCTGGAATTGAGAACCTCTTTCATGGCGGGACCTCCCGACTGGGCTTGTGGGGATTGTACAACATCCGGCAGGCAGCCGGCCGTCAGTGGGACACTCGGTCCGTCGTTGGCGTCGAACCCGCCCGCCGCCACACGGTATTCGAGTCCGAACCGCTCGCGTCCCGGGGAGTGGCCGGACCGGCCGCCGTGCATGAAAGCACCTTTCAGGCGCTGCCTAAAGCCGGAAAACCGCCGAATTGAAGTATGCTGATGAAAACTGGGCAATCCCGGACGACACACTGAAATGCGGCTTCGCTCGCTTCTATTGTTGATTGCAACCGGCCTCGGCGCTTGGGCTGTATTGCGCGCTCAAAAGCCCTTTCGCGAATATGAAGCGATCGAGTATGAGAACTTTCCGCTGCCGCCCGATTATCAAGAAAAGCACGAATGGACCCGCGCGAGGCTCAAATGTCCCGGCATCAACCGGGGCTTCCGGTCCAGTCTGAACTGGACGATGGATTATCCGCGCTCGGATCGGCATCTGCTTCAAGGCGTGCGACGCCTGACGCGGATCGACGCGCGATCGGTGGAGCAGGTGGTGGAACTCGACGACGCCGGCGACGTTTACAACTGGCCGATGATGTACGCAGTTGAGGTCGGGCATTGGTACTTGCCGGACGATCAGGCGGCGCAATTGCGGGAGTTTCTGCTGCGTGGCGGTTTCCTGATGGTCGACGATTTTCACGGCTCGGAGGAGTATGGGGGCATGAACGAGTGGCAAGTTTTTGCCGCCAGCATGAGCAAGGTGTTCCCCGACCGACCCATCGTGGACATCGAGAACAGCGACCCGATCTTCCATACCATCTATGATCTGGACGACCGGTTCCAGGTACCCGGCTGGCAATGGACCCACACTGGGCTTACCTACGAAAAAGGCGAGACCGGCAGGCCGGCGCACTGGCGCGCGATCTACGACGACAAAGGTCGGATCATGGTCGCAATCTGTCATAACATGGACCTGGGCGATGCCTGGGAGTGGTCTGACGACCCCCGGTATCCGGAAAAATGGGCTGGGTTAGCCTACAGGGTCGCGATGAACTATTTCACTTACGATCTAACGCATTAGTCGCCTGTCGCCAGGGAACGTTCTTGGAATATAATCGTTGCTCATGCCACTCCCCGTTGACGCCGGCCTCCTCTCCGCCGCGCCAGGCGCCGACATATGCCATGCTGGAGTCATTATGCGAGATGTGGCGATCATCGAAACCGAGCTGATGGAAATCAGCGCCATTGCCGACGATACCATCAAGTTCGATCGCATCATTGTTTGGTGCGCGGCGCATCCCGACGAGGTCCCCTTCGCCTTACATCAGCTCATGGGCCGCCGCGAGAAGCAAGCGTCGTCTCCCTCCGAATGTGGCGCCGGTTGAAGCCGTTCTCGCCTTGGTATACAGTGGATTCTCGTGAAAGGAGATGGTATGCGGTTCGCTAAGGCCATTCTTTGCCTCACGCTGGTTCTTGGCTTGGTCCCCGTGGCGGGCGCCCAAGAGAACAAGCCGTTGCGGGAGCCGGACGTGATCTTCGTGCCGACGCCGCAGGCGGTGGTGGACGCCATGCTCAAGATGGCGGGGGTGCACAAGGGCGACGTGGTGTATGACTTGGGCTCCGGCGACGGCCGCATCGTGGTTACGGCCGCCAAGGAATACGGCGTCAAGGGAATCGGCATCGACATCAATCCCCAGAGAATCGCCGAAGCCAACGCCAACGCCACCCAGGCCGGGGTAACCAACCTGGTCGCGTTCCGCAACGAGGATCTGTTCGAAGCCGACATTCACGAAGCGTCCGTAGTGACTCTGTACCTTTTGACATCGCTCAACCTCAAGCTGCGGCCCAAGCTGTGGCACGACCTGAAACCCGGCGCGCGGGTGGTTTCCCAAACCTTCGACATGGGAGACTGGAAGCCGGAGAGAGAAGACGAGGTCGAAGGGCACAACATCTACCTATGGAGGATTCCGGAGAACGGAGGCGAAAAGAAATCGCTCCTCCGGCTTTTTGGCGGGGCTCCGGCGAGCCTTTGATTTCAGCCCTCTGGGCCAATCGCGAGAACCTCCGGCGAAAAACCGGCGAGCGCTCCCGGTTTCGCCAGGCGGCCGCAAACGGAAAATCATCGGCGCCGTACGCCTCCGCAATATAATTGGGATGCATGCATCCGATCTCGACGGCAAAGTGCGCCCTCCTCCGCCTGCCATGGCTTTTGGTCCTTTGGTTCGCCGGCGGCGCCTGCGCCCAGTGGAATCCGCTGAATCCGGTGACCGGTGTCCATCAGGAGGCCGATGGCGCCCGGTTCGAGATGCGAGTGGGCGTGTTGCGGATCCAGGTCTGCTCCGATTCCATCATCCGCGCGTGGTATTCGCCCACTTCCAACCTCCCCATCCGCCCGGACTTTGTCGTCACGAAGACCACGTGGCCGGCCGTCCAGTGGAAGATGGAGTCCACGGATAGTGAAGTCGCTCTGGTTACCTCGCGTCTGCGGGTGACAGTGAACCGCGCTGACGGCGCGATCGTGTACCGCGACGCCGCGGGCAAGCGACTCTTGCAGGAAGGCACGCGGAACATGACCCCCGCCAGGGTCAACGGCGAGGACGCCTGGCGCGCCACGCTCTCCTTCTCCATCTATGCTTCCAAGGAGGCCTTCTACGGCCTCGGGCAGCAGCAGGCGGGCGTCTGGAACTACCGCGGCGAATCCGTGGATCTCTCGCAGGACAACACGGTCATTGCCGTTCCCCTCATGGTATCGACCAACGGCTATGGGCTGTTTTGGAACAACACCTCCAGGAGCCGGTTCAATGCCCGCTTCGTGCACGGTCTGTACCTGAGCTCGGAAGTGGCGGACGCCATCGACTACTACTTCCTCTACGGGCCGGATTTTGACAACATCATCGCCGCCTACCGGGACCTGACAGGCTCGGCCCCTATGTTCGGGAAGTGGGCCTACGGCTTCTGGCAATCCAAGAACCGCTACCGCTCCCAGCAGGAGCTATTGAGCGTGGCTCACCAGTACCGCCAGATGCACATCCCGGTCGACAACATCGTGCAGGATTGGTTCTGGTGGGACAACATGGGGTCGTTCCGGTTCAACAAAGACTACCCCGATCCGAAGGCCATGGTCGACGATCTTCACCGCAACAACTTCCACCTGATGATTTCGGCCTGGCCCTACTTCTATCCCGGCTCGGCGGCCTACGACGACATGGACAAACGCGGGTTTTTCCTCGACCGCAAGGTGGTAGCCGGAACGCATCCGGCCGGCATGGCGCTCTACGATGCCATGAACCCGGAAGCCCGCGCCGCGTTCTGGCGCCTGATGGACAACGCTTTTTTCAAGATCGGCGCGGATGCCTGGTGGCTCGACACTACCGAGCCCGAGACGTCGGGACGCGAAGAGAACATCCTCACGCGCGATCAAACCGCCATCGGCAGCGGCGCGCGGTACGCCAACATCTTCCCGCTCATGCATGCCGCCGGCGTATACCAGGGGCAGCGGAACGAGACCGACCGCAAACGGGTCTTCATTCTTTCCCGCTCGGCCTTTGCCGGCATTCAGCGCCACGGCGTGGCTGCCTGGTCGGGCGACGTCGCCTCCGATTTCGAAACATTCAAGCGCCAGATCCCTGCCGGGCTGAATTTCTCCCTTTCCGGCATTCCTTACTGGACAACCGATATCGGCGGATTCTACCTCGGGAACCCGGATGATCCGGCCTACCGGGAGTTATTCGTGCGCTGGTTCCAGTACGGAACCTTCTGCCCTATTTTCCGGGTGCATGGAACGCGCTCCACGGATCCGTCGGAGCTGTCCGCCTGGGGCCCCGAAGCGGTGACCATCGTGGTGGACGCCAAAGGAACGCGCGCCCCCAGCCATAACGAACTATGGTCTTACGGCCCGGAGGCGCAGAAGATCCTCATGGCCTTCGATCGCCTGCGCTACCGGCTCATGCCGTACATCTACTCCCTCGCCTGGAAGACCACCAGCCAGAGTTATACTCCCATGCGCGCCTTAGTGATGGATTTCCGCGCGGACCCCAAGGTTCTGAACATCGGCGACCAGTTTATGTTCGGACCGGCGATCCTGGTCAATCCGGTCACCGAGCAGGGAGCCACTACCCGGCGCCTTTACTTGCCCGCCTCCGAGTGGTACGACTTCTGGACCGGAAGCGTCCTCACCGGCGGCAAAATGGTGGACGCCGCGGCTCCGCTCGATCGCATCCCGCTCTACATCCGCGCCGGGTCCATCGTTCCCATGGGACCGGACATGGAATACGCAACGGAAAAGCCCGCCGACCCGATCGAACTGCGCGTTTACGCCGGCGCCGACGGCGACTTCATGCTCTACGAAGACGAGAATGACAGCTACAACTACGAGAAGGGCGCATACGCCACTATTCCCATCCACTGGAGCGACGCCTCAAAGCAACTCACCATCGGGGAACGCAAGGGCAGCTTCCCAGGCATGATCCAGTCCCGCACATTTCGCGTCACCTTTGTAAGTCCGGGGCACGGAGCCGGCGTGGCGCCGGCCGTCCGGCTGGACAAGGTTGTGCCATACTCCGGCAAAGCCGTTACCGTCCTCAGGTGACCTGTCGGCGGGGGCGAAGGCCGGTTGCACCGGCGTGGCCCGCAAGGCGCCCAACGGCGCTGTAGCAGGGCATTGAATCCGACCAGCCCCACGTTAACTAGCGCCCATCCGTAGAAGTGAACCCACGCGGTCCCGAAGTCCATGTGGGAAGTTGACCAGATAGGTGCCGCGCTTGCGACCGCGTAGATTTGGATCTCACTCGGCCAGGGACGCCAGACCCGCGCGAGTTTTCTTCTGGCGCGTTGCGCGTCGTCCCCTGGCGTCCCTTTAGGCCCGTAACTCTATGAAAACATGGTAGCGCTAACGGGAATCGAACCCCAAACGTTACAGGCTTGGCCAGATGTGGCGGTGCCAACTCTTCTGTTTGCGGACTTGGCCGTCCGGCCGATGCTGCGCCAGGGTCGCTATCGAGTGCCGACGTGGTCGCTGGAAGAGGAAGGGTTCAAGGTCACCGTCGCCAATGGATGCCGAGAAAAGACTGTGGCAACCCTCTACGGGCAGGAGATCGGCTTCGCGATCCTGGAGAAAGTAGATCGCATCGACCTCACATCCCCGCCGAAGGGCGGCGTGCTGGAACGGGTACTCACATACGGCGGCAAGCCGTACCGGTATGAGTTGTCCGGCCGACTGTCACTTCAGATCTGGAAGCCGTAAGGGGGCGCGCGGCGGAAAAGGCCGAGGCTGAGCGTATCGCCGCGGAACGTGCGCACCGGGCGGAACAGATCAGGCAGGAAGAGGCGCGCGTGCGAGCGTTGCATCGGGCCGCCACGAACCTGGAGCGAGCGGAACGAATTCGCGGGCTGGTCGCGGCCGCCAGGGAGACCGCACTGGCAGACGGCCAGGCGGTGGAACCCGGCGCAGCGTTCGGCGACTGGCTGGTCTGGGCGGCGCACCAAGCCGACCGGCTCGATCCCCTAAAGGTGAGCCCGCCGTCGATCATTGACACGAAATCCGCGCCACAACCACGGTACGTCCCGTATGGGTACGTCAAGCCGGACCCGCCGTTTCGGTGGCCGAAGCCGCTGTGGAAACTGAATTGAGTTTGAGCGCGCGTGACGTCCAGGTTGCCGAAGATCAGGTCGAGGGCCTTCCGGTAGCTGGCTCCGAACGGCGCTGTATTCCTGTTGGCGAACAAGCACTGTGCCGGATCCCCGGTCAATTCCTCGCGGCGCGTTGGCCAGCCACTGGGGGGAAACTGGGGGGATTCAGCCGTCCACGTTTGGGTAAATTCGGGTAAGGATGGGTAAAGATTTAAAATTGCCGTGGATTGGGCGCAGTGCGGCAAGTGGCGTGTTCAGTAGAGGATACGTTGAAACTAAAGGACTTATTCTGGCTCCTCAGGTAGGACTCGAACCTACAACCCTTCGGTTAACAGCCGAAACGGTTGTAGCCGCCTCGCATTGCAAACACAACCACTTAGAGGCGCGAAAAACTGATTATCGCGTCAATTGGGGGGACTCTGGGGGGACCCTGTCGCCATCTGGCAGAACACCCCCCTTGCTCGGCCCTTCTGCGGCGCCCTCTCGTTCCAGCACAGCCCACATTGCGTTCCCGAAGTTCGATTTCTGAGCGCCAATCCTCACAGTAAAGCGCCTGGTTCTGAGGATTTCCTTGACTCCATGCTCCTCCTCGAATAGGCGGCGAAACTCATCGGCGGTGAGAAACTTCGCTCCCTGATCACGCAGAACGTATCTATAGTAGAGATTGAACAGAAGAGGCATCCAGCCTGTTTTCCGGGGGTCTTCGTAGTCTACGACAATGACCTTGTGCTTGGTCACACGCACCAAGTTCTTAATCGTCTCGACGGCTTCCTTGTAATCTCTCATGTGGTGCAGCGAGTTCTTGCAGACGCTAATATCAAAAGCCTCTGCTTGGTACGGTGCATCACTCGACGAATGATTCGTGAAATAGACGTTGGGTATTCTGTTTCGCAACTTGTGCTTCATCAGCACATTGATCGAATCCCACGCTACGTCATTTCCTACAATGACGCTGCCACGGGGCAGTCTCGCCTGTATGTCGAACAAGAACTTGTCCTCGCCACACGAGATGTCCAGAAACCTGCACCCACTGCTTGATCCGGCGACCGTCTTCTCAACCTCGCTGATGACGAACCGCTTTGCCCCGCCCCTCCCAAACAGTCGGAACAATGGCTTGACGAAAATGTTGTGGAACTTGATTAATCCCGTGACGGCATGACTAGCTGCAATCTCTTCGTCATGGTCCTCGGTAAGTGTGTACTTCAACTTCTTCTTGGCGTATTCGAAGACGTGCCTGTCTCCCCCCAAAATGAACCGGTCCTCGATGGACCCAATATCGGCCTCCGTGATTCTAACCCGCTCCGCCTCCCGCGAGTGAAGCGCTTTCGATGTCGGCATTTGCACCCTGCACATGAAACCGATTCCATCGTGAGCGTGATAGGTAGAGCCATGAAAAAAGTGATTTTGCAGGTACACCAAGGGTGTAATCTCGCCAATCGAAACGCATCCCAATTCTTTAAATTCCTTTTCCGCGATCCTACGAACCGCTTCCAGAACGCACTCGCGCAGAGAGAAGAGCTTTATCGCGCCGGCTGGAAGACGGTACCTGCAAGGTTTGCCCGGCCCTTCGCCGAACATTCCGCCCGTATTCGGTACAGTGGAACCAGAAAGCGGGACAGAACCTCCCGGACCAGCCGCAGCTCTAGAACTCGCAACTAAGCTGCCAAGTGCGGTGAGGATCTCACTTCCAGACGTGACCGTAAACACTTGGTCAAGTCTCACAGTCTCGGCAGCAACCAGAGCCGGAATGACGTACGTCCGGTAGCCAGCCGCGTAGACGAAAACTATTACAAAGAATCGCCTTCTCTGACAGTACTCCAAGAATGGGCCCGGCGTGTTTTCGGAAACACAGTGCTGCACTGGCAATTGATAGAGGTCCCGGTACAGCCGAAACTCGCGTTCGATATCGCGGTCAGAATGACTATACTCAGGCATGATTCTCCTTAATAGCGCATCGGCACGGCTACCCTTTGAGCGCGCCCCTTATCCACTCAACGACTTCGTCAGCGTTCCGCTTCGCGGTATCGACCTTAATCCACTGGAATCTCTCGAATTCAGACACCATTCTCTTCCGCAATTGTTCGTCTTCCAGAAGTCGGTCACCGGCCGTGATCCGGCGCCGGCGTCGGATTCGCTTCATTCGCTCAGATTCGTCCGAGACCTCGAGTAGGAACGCGTAGTCCGGTGCGACAAGGGTCAATTCTTCCATGTTCCAGTCGAGTCGGATACCGAGTGCACGGTGATAGGCAATCGTGCTGCCAAGGTATCGATCACAGACTACATCACGCTTCGCCAATTCGCGGCGAATTACATCGGAAGCATAAGACACCGAGCACAAATAAAACAGAAAGCGCGTGTCTAAGCTTCCTTGTTTGTCGACATACTGCCGAGCCGAGTCGAACGGTGGGGGCGGCGTCCTGATGTACTTCCCACCAATCACCCGGGCCAGTCTATGAGCAACTGTCGTCTTGCCGGTCCCGTCGATGCCTTCAACTACGATCAATTTGTGCTTACTGCCGATTGAGGGAACTGTCTGTGAGATCATTGAGCGTTTCCAGCCAAAAACCTACTTACTCAGATTCTTGGTCTCCTCCTCTCCAGTATTCGAGACGTCGGCGAGAAGTTTGGCAATCAATCCGTTGTACCGGTATGATGGCGGCCGAATGTCAACCACTTCGATTTCAGTCGGCTTGCCCACAATGTTTGCAGTCTTCGAATCTCCCTCTCTCATGTTCAACAGCACGCGGCCTAATGGGCTGGTATATGAGAGGAGCCCAATAGCCGCATCGGATTCGCCGAAACCGCCTAGCGTAATCTCTCTGTCTTCGCCATTGAATAGTATCTTTGCGGTGGTCCCTATTCCAACACGTTCGGACTGCTCCTCCACGGTGATGACCTGTGCTCCATCAGTATCCTCTCGGAGCTTTCGCAGGAGTGCGGACTCCATTTCTAGCCTACGTTTGGCATCCTCGTAGCCAAAGTTATCATGCCAATCGCAGTTCAATCCTGCCTCATCGCCAGCTTCCCTGCCAATGGCCCGAACCTTGACTTCCTGTGCCTTGATTTGTCGCTGCTTTAGCTCAAGCCCCTGCTTTGTATAGTGCTTCGCATTCATTTTGCGCCACCCTCATTGATTTGGTCCGGTGCGGTCGGACGCTGTTCGCGATCTCTCCCATTTGCCTCCCGCGGAAGTCCTCCACCGGAACCCTCCGGCCCCTTACTACGAGAGCTGATAGCGCAGTGGTGTTCTTCGTGTTGCAGTATCGTCCCAAGAACGGAGGCGAAGTCTCTTGACGCATCGACGATGATGGGGCTGACATGCAGAAGACCGAACGTCTCAAAAAACTCACGGCGTACATGGGAATAAAAGCTGACAGCTTTCGTCCTGTCGGACTCGTGCGTGAAATATGCCGTCCGTTCACGCAAGAGATCGACTTTCAAGTCTAGGAAGTACACGAGCGGACTGAACTCGGAGACGTGGGCGCGGACTCGCGCTTCATACTTGAGCGCCACAGATGGATTCCGGACCCGAGCATATGCCAGGTTTCCTATATGCCACGTTTCAACAAATAGCGGTTGCCGGTGCATTCGAAGCTTGGAATCTCGTGCAAGCTCCTCGGCAATCACGGACTCGTCGAAGGACGGACCCAATTCCCATGGAGAGAGTCCGGCGATTGACTCCATCGCGACCTCAGGGAAGAAATCGTAACCGATTTCCTGGAGACGGAGACCTAGGCTGGTCTTTCCTGCCGTGTGCACGCCAGCGAGGACGTGCATCGACGTTAGTGGCATAGAGTGTTCAACGTCTCCCGGTTCATTATAGCCGGAAGCGCGCCACCACCAGCCGTTACTGTATCACCATCGATTGAGAAGCTGCCCCAGCATGCTGTTGCCGCTCGGCTTCCTCCCGGCGCTTCTCGTCGGCGGTTCTCTGGCGTGCGGCGATCTCGTCAAGGGCTCGCCGTTTGGCTTCCATTCGCACGTGGGAGTAGCGCGAAAGCATGGCGTGCGAGACGTGCCCGGCGATACTCATGATCACCTCGTCGCCCGCGCCCGATTCGGAAAGCTCCGTTACCAGCGTGTGCCGGTTGTCGTGCCACCGTCCGACCACCTTCGCCTTGTCGCGGACCTTGGTCCACGCCGTCCGCAACGTCGTTACGGGGCGGGTGGGATCGTTCGGCTGGCCCTTCCCGGCGGGGAAGACAAACCACTCCGGCTTGCACTCACCGAACCGCCGGATGTACCACGCGGCGTGCGCCTCAAGGGCGATCATGACCGTATCGTTCAGCGGGATCACGCGGCCCGTACCGGCGTCGGTCTTTGATTTGCCTACGGTGAGCTGCTTTTTATGGACGAGGTCGATCTGCCGCCACTGGAGTTCGCGCAACTCCTTGTCGCGCAGGCCGCAATTCAGATCCACGACGAGGGCGGGGTACATGTTTTTGCTCCGCAGCTTCGCAGCTTCCGCGAGCATGCGCGCCTTCTCGTCGGCGGTGTATGCGCGTCCGGGCGACGGCGGGAGGGCGAGTTTCATCGCCTTTTCTCGGCGCAATTTCGCGCGGATCAGATCTCCCTGGTCGCCGCACAGCCGCAACAGCAGCAGCACTTCGTCGTTGATGGTCTTGGGACCGGCCTTCGCCGCGAGACGATCTGTCTGGTAGCGTTTCACGACCGTCGGCGTGATCTCCACGACGAGCCTCTTGCCGAGGTGGTCCGTTACGTGTCCCAGAGCATACTCCGCGAACGTCCCGGATTCGTGTTTCAATTTGTAGTCGGCGAGGAATTCATCTGCTGCCTGCTGAATCGTTTTCCGGCGCTGCTTGCGGGCTTCCTCCTCGATGACCTGGCCATAGCTCTTCTCCAAGCGCTCCCGCTGACGGCTTTCCTCCCTTACCGCCTCGTCCCTATCCGCCGTGCCGGTGGACCCACGGTGCCGCCGCCCGTCCAGGGTGAACTCGTAATGGTAGAACGCTCCGTTTTTGAAAACGCACATGTGGCGAAATTGCCTCGACCCCATGAGGGTCTTGCGTTGCGAAACAGTCAAGTCGAAGATTTGCGCGGCTGGCCAGATCCACGCTGCGGTTTATGGCTCGGCTCTGCGGTGCCACCGCCGCCCGGTTGTGATTCCAGAAAGGCCATGATGTCCCCGAACTTATACCGAACCGTCGTGCCGTTGATGCGCCGGAACGGGCAGCCGATGTTTAACCGCCGTTCGTTCTGGAGCACTTTAACGCTGCACGCCCGGATGGCGGCGTATACGCGCTCATCGACCCACGCCCATGGGACCGCTGGCACCTGGGTTAGATCGACAGGCCGCGGAAGGCCGCTCATATCGTCACCGCCGTGCCGGTTTCTCGCTGGCAGATGTAAAGCGTTTCGCGCGCTCTGGTCAGTCCCACATAGAAGACTCGAATCACGGAATCGCGCGCCGCGCCGCCCCGGTTGTATTGAGCGTCCCCGGCCTGGCTGAGATCCGGAAAGAGATAGACCACATCGGCTTGGCCTCCCTTGACGGAGTGGATGGTCCCGACCACCACTTTGGGCAAATCCATGAGCGCGCGCGGCCCATGCACGGCGGCAACGTCTGCCGGAAACTGGATGCGATTACGGACGTCCGCAGTGACTCGGGTTCGCCACCAGTCAAGCAGCGCACGGTAATCGCCATGCCACGCTGCCAGCAAGGATTCGAGTGCCCCCGATCCGAAGATCGTCTGCAGATGCTCCATGGTCACCAGGGGGGAGCCCGCGCACGTCTGGATGATCTCTTTCGCGCCGCTCCTCAGAATGCCCTTCGACTCCAGCCACTCGCTCCACAACGCCAAGTCGCGCTTGGTCCACGCCCGATGGCCATCACCGAACTGCGGGTGGGCCACCAACAGGGAGAGGATGCGGTTGGCGCTGGAACCCTTCGTGCCGATCCGCAGCGGATTCCAGAATCCGTTCGTCTTGCGGTACGGGTTGTGGAACGGGATACCGTTCTTGCGCAGAATCGCGACCAACGGGTGGAGCATGTATGAGCAGGACGCGAGGAACATCACCGTCTTTCCCTGCTCCAGATGTTCCATGGCGCTCTTGAGGATGAAATACTCCGGCGACTTGTAAGTGCCACGCGAGAGCCTCTGTACTGCGCCATCTTCTGGTCGCGGCAGGTAGACCTTCTCCTGGCGTCTCGTGACCCGATGGATCAGATCGTTGGCGAGCTGGTGGACGGCGCGGGGAACCCGATGCGACTGTTTGAGGATGATCTTGTGGTCCTCGGGAATGTCCGGATCGAGGATGGCGTCCGGGGAAGCGCCCGTGAACGAAAAGATGGTCTGGTCGTCGTCACCCGCGAGAATGAAGTAGTTCGCGCAGTCGCCCCATTTCCGGATAAGCGTCAACTGCATCCGGTTGAGGTCCTGTGCCTCGTCCGCGAAGATGACCGCCGGGTGCCTGGGCGCGGCAGAGACGTCACGGTAGCACGTCTCGATTAGATCGGTGAAGTCGAGCAGACCCAGTGCATGCTTGTACTCCGTCCACTTCTGTTTGAACTGGCTCAGCACGATGGGCCAGCGGTTCTGCGGGATCATCAGGCCGCGCATACGGCTCAACTCACGAAGGACCTCATCGCCGTTCTTGGCCAGCTCGGCGTCGTCCTCCGCTCCCGCACCTTCGCTTTCGAGCCTGACCTGCTTCTTGGCCGGCGTGATGGCCAGGTGCGGGTTGTCTCTATTCCACTCGTCTACGCATGACTCCGCGATCACCGGTCTGCCGAGCGCGTGGTAGCAGTGCGAGTGCAGCGTGCCGACCCGGTCCGAAGCGATAGGCAGGTCGCGGCCAGCCAGTTCCGCGGCCGCCGTGCGCGAGTAGCTCGTCACCAGCACCGCGTCCGCACCGTGCTTCTCGACCGCGCGCTTGACCTGACGGGTGATGTTCGTAGTCTTGCCGCAGCCTGGAGCGCCGAAGATGCGGTATTCGGCTGTGACGCTGTGGTCGCGCTGCCCGATCTCCTCAAGTGTCCCGGTGGCCTGTTCCTCAGATGGCATCACTGGTGTGCTCCTCCCTCTTACCCGGCGAGTATTCAGCGGGATCGAACTGATCCAACGGCAGCACCCACCGGCCCTGTTCTTTGAACTTCTGGCCGCGAACGCGAATGCTCTTTCCGCCCAGTGCGCCGAGCATCGAGGCGACCGCCTTGACCGAAAGCATCTGGAGCATGGTTTTGTTGATGTACATCTGGATGTCGCTGGCACAGATGGCCACCTTGCCATCCAGCACGATTGGCTTCCGCTGGCTCTGAACCGGCTGCCCTTCAATGGTGTCGATAAAACCGTTCTCGGAGAGGTACTGCGCAACGTACATGCGCGCCGCGCCTTCCCACTCGTTCTCCTCGCCGCCCTGTTCAATGACGCAGGCGTCCAGCATGGCCTGCGCCAGTTGGTCCCAGTCCTTGCCCTTGAACTTCCGGATGATCTTGCCCGTCGAAGCGGCGATCTCCTCCCGAACGGCTATCTGTGACATAAACTTCCGGACGCTGAGAAACTCGGTTTTCCCCTCTTCCAACTCCATGTGATATGTCGGTTCCTTGCCGGCGAACTTCACGAGCCGACAGATCCGGACGCCCAGCACCGCGGAGATTCGTTCGCACAGTAGCGCCTTGGCGGCGGCAGGATCGAGGGTGGCACTATTGGGCGATCCACCTGCACCCGGCGCAACGGGCGCGCCCGGCGGCGCAGCCGGACCGGTCGTGGCGGAAAGCGGCGACGCGCCAAGCAGAACCATGGGTGCGTCCGGACCCAAACTGGGCCGAAATGCCTTCGCGATGGTCCGTTGGAAGTAGTCCAGGCGTGTGCGCTGCGACCTTGCGTACAGGCTCCGGTGGTGGACGATCAGGTCAACGATCTGCTGCTCGGTCAGACCGGTATGGGCACCAAAAGCCGCCAGCGCCATATCATACCCGCTCTGGCTCTGGTCCTTCAGGTCGTGTCGCTGGCGCAGCCAGGTATTCTTGAACCGAAGGTCTCTGGCCAGCCAGCCGTCGAGCAGTTCCTGGGGGATGCGCGCGTCGATGTTGATGACCAACGGCTTGTCCGCGAACCGCTCGGCCCATTCGCGCGTCGCCTTCTCTTCCGCTTCTGGATCGGGGACCGCTACGTCGTCAAGGTAATCCTGGAAATCAGAGAGGTTGTATCGCCTGTCCGTCGCCGAGTGGAGAGTGACGGCCTTCGGATTGTTCGGGTCCTTCAGGTTCGCCGTGCCGGGAATCCGCAACACGCGCGCCAAATCCGACAGTCGGTCGAAGGCCCAGCCGCGCTGCGACGCGCGCAGGCGCAGCAGAGTCTGCCACCGGGACACGAGCAGTGCCGTGTCCTTCCGGTCCTCGGCGTCATCGAAGATGTACGGTTCTTTGAAGAGCCACCAGGCGTGCGCACCGTTGCCGGTCGCGATCACCACGGTTGGCGGTATGCACTCGGGGATGATGGAGATCGCCTCCGCGATGGTCGCCGGGAGGGCCTTTGTGTGCGCCTCCGACTTCAAATCGAGGTCGGCCCAGAAGCCGCTAATGCCGGCGACATCGTCTGACACGCAGCGGTTCGTCGGCCCGCGGTCGGCTCTCGACAGGCCCACTCCCACATACACGTCCAGGCCGCGCGCCTTAACCACGAACTCCGCAGCGGCGGCGACGTCGCGGAACCAGTGGGAACATTTATCGTGCAGCGTCCAGATCAGGACGAACATCTCCTCGGGTTTGAGCTGCCAGAGGAGGTTGAGAAAGTTGAGCGGCGTCATGCGCTCAACTCTTAGAGGCGACCATCTCCTGGTGCCTGCCCCGGCTAGGTAAAGACCCCAGCCACGCTTCGACATCCGATGGCATGTACCGGACGGACGAGCCGATCTTGATGTAGGGGCATCCTTTCTTTAGAAGTCGATCCCTGCGCACAGACGCGACACTCCGCTTGGTGATTCGCGCAAGGTCGTGCTCATCGAAAAGGTGCTCGTTGTGACCCATTCCCATCGCGTACTCCCTGATTGATATTTCGGGCTACGAGTTGAGAATAGCTGCTAACAAGTTGATTTAAAACGAGATAAATTGCGGGGCGCTTCGGTTCGTTTCGGTTTGTTTCGGGTTAGTTCGGGTTTTCTGGCGGCAGGTAAGCTCTGAGGGAATCGGTCGTGATTTTCTTGTTCTGACCCTTTCCTTCAACGATCAGTATCTGGTCCCTAACGAGATTCTGCCGTTGGCGCTCCGTGAGGCCAAGGTACTGTTCTGCTGTCCTAAAGTTGACCGCGCGCTTGCCCGCCAGCAGGGAGGCGTCGCCTTTCCGCTCCTTGCCCGGTCGCGGCTTGGTGCGATCCTGTCGTGGCACATCGGAATCGACGGGCGAAGCAGACGGTTCTTGTACCGACGCGTCTGGGTCCCGGCGGTCCTCGGTTGCTCTCGGAGTTTCCGATTCAGTCGGCGCGCCTCCGCCGGCAATGCCCGAGAAGTACTTGAGCCGTTCCTTCCAGAACTCAGGGACGAACTCGTCCAGGGCCTCCTGGGCGACCCCGGAGAGGCATCCATGCCATTCGCGCAGTTCAGCCTCGGTCATCCCCTTGGGCGCGCCGTCCTCCGTCCTTCCCTCGCGTTTGTGTTTTTCCAATTTACCCGATGTGTTCATCTCTGAGAAGACGCACAGCCAGACCCATGCCGTCTTCATTGTTTCCGCGGCGAACCACTCTGCGAAATCGTAGGCCCGCCGGATTGCCTCGTATGGCTCCGCGCAGTCCGGAGTCAGAATACACCGGGCTAAAGTCAGCGTCGCGCTGGTAACATACTTTCGCGCAATCTCCAAGCTCGGACCGAGGTCCTTCAAATCCTGAGCCAACGTCACCTCGGCAAGCGCCAGCCCAGTTTCGAATTTGACCCTGGTTGGCGAATCCATCGACCTCGCTTCGCTCGACGATGACACCCGAGCAGCCATTGACGCTGGGGGCCTGACCGCTCCCGAGTCTGGATGCTCCGGCTGTTGCGCCAAATCGCCCTGCGCTGCGCCGCGAGTGTTAGCGGAGTCTGGTGGCGTGGTCGGAGAGTAAATGAATCGCCAGTGTGCAACTCGGTCTTCTATGTATGGCTTGATAGCCATCGCGAGGCTGTGCCGTTCGCTCAGCCCGATGTACTGCCACCATTCCAGGTTCGTCAGATTGATACCCGGCGGCTCCCCCGGCGCGGGCGGCGGCAACGGTTCAAAGAAACGGAATCGGTGTTCAATTGCATTGCTCAGCAAATCGTAGAAGACACAGGTCGGGTCCGGGTCATTTCCCGCCACTACGGCAACCTCTCGGCCCTCGGGTTTTCCGTCCGGCCCATCTTGCCAGAGCATCCGTATTACCTTCTCACCGGGGCAGCGGTCCCACTCGCGACCGAAGAGATCCCTGAGCACCATCGGAAGCAGTAGTTGATCGAGTGCTTCCTGGTAGGCTGCCAACGTTCGGGCCACATGGCTATAGGCTGAGGCGTAAACATCAAAGACCGCGACCGCATAGCGCCGGAAGGGTTCGACGAGAGCCGCCAGCGCGGGCCACTCTTTTCCGGAGAAGATGCCTTCCAGTTCGTTTCTAACTGCCGCCCGGCCGTCGAACACGCATGCTGAGATGCGCTTCTCGTCTTCGGGCGTCCAAATGCTCGCCTCAGGATCGGAGCCCTCAGGATTGATCCACCGAACCGAGCCGTCAATCGACGTGACGCGCAATCGATCTTTCAGAGACGATGCGCCTGCCTGCCGGGCTCCCGGTGGCGCATCGTTGCCGGTTTCTGCCGTTCCGTAAAGCCCGGCATGTGCGCCATACCGCTCCACGTAGTCATCGCACCACGCCTGCAGGCCAGTACTCAGGTCCGCCACCAGCGGTTCGATCTCCAAGTCCAGTCCGAGATCTGAGTCCGCGTCCTTGGCGACGTTTTTCAGGTCAGCGAGAACGGACTGGAGAACGGCAGCCATCCGCGACTCGAATTCCGCGCCCGTCAACCCCAGGGACCACCACTCCCCACCAGCCAACGCCGCGAGTTCACGTGCGTAGCGCCCCAATAAATCGTGGACCTTTAAACGGAGTGCAGCCGTGATCTCGTCCCAGCCCAACTTTCGCTTATCCGTCGGCCCATCCCACACAATCGGGCCTAGAAACAGCGAACGCGGCCCCATGGACTCGTAGTAGTCGGCGTCCTCGCCGGAAGGACCATCCCTCTCCAACTTGCCCGACCATTTGTGAAGTCGCTGAACGTTCTGCCAGCAGCGGTCGCGCAAGTCGCCCTGGCCTGCTTCGAGTCTTCGCCGCGCGTCTTCCGGTAGTTGGGTCGGCATCGCTCCTCGGCGATTCCCTGCCTGAAGCCGCCGGTTGCTGGAATACGTTCCAGCCTTCGCCCTGGTGAATCAAAGAAGGACTGGGCGGCTTGCAGGCTAGATTAGCAGAACGCGGTGAGCCCGACCAACATGGGGATGGCTTACGGCGTCGCGGTCATGCGTTCAGCCGACGCACTTGGGGTAAACGGGGAGGACGGCAAGAGCGATGGGAGAGGGACAACTGGAATCGGCGATGGCCGCGGTCGGTGCAGTGACCTCGCGATTCGCCGTGTATGAAATGGGACTACGGTTGCGGGGAGTGGGTGGAGGATAACGACATCGTGCTTTTGCGAAGACTCACGAACGTGCAGGCGATTCCGGCCCGCGACGAGCGCCGTCCGCGACGCCCACGTGGGCACGTATCAGTTCTTCGGATCGTTGCACTGACGTCAGTAGATAAAGGAGCTGTCGTCGCTCGTGGGCAGCGGTAGCGGCCATCCGAACAGGCACACGTGGTCGTAGGCCCAGAGCTTGATGGCCGGCGGTCCAATACGGCTGGCGTTTACGAACTCACGCATCCATGGCCAGGTGCTGTAGTACAGGCCCATCAAGTAGCGGCAGTGGGCTTGGTCCCAGGAGAGTTCCTTCCATGGGTACTGCGCGCACCGGGTCGCCTGGTCGAGGTTGTGGTTGATTCCCGGATATTGGTAGCCCTCGATGAGGAACGTGTCGAAGCCGGAGCCTGAGCGTGTCGTCCATTGCGAGGGCAGGTTGATGTACCGCGTCAGCTTGCAGTTGTCCGGATCGTTCACGTCCATCGGCCACAGCAGTTCGAACACGGCAGAGGGGCACTGCGACAGAACATAGCTCTGAATCGCGGCCACGTAGTTGTACAGGCGCGTCCGCAGAAAGTTTGCGTCGGCGTAGCTGTTGAGCGAGGGATCGTCGTTCGGCGTGTGGAAGGTCGCCAGCGCGCGGCCGAGTGCCGACTGTGCGGCGGCCTGCGTGTCCGCGTCGTGAAACGCCATCCCGGACGCGTTCGCCAGGAACCACCAGAGGATTTCGCCGAACTGGAGTTTGGGCGTCAATCCTGCCGCCAGCATCAGGCCGGCCATCGCGGCGAAGGCTTGACCCATGTAGTTCTGCGGCCCGGAGCTGAAGGCGATCTGCGAACTGTTCAACGTGCCGAATCCCGTTGCGGTTTCGACCGCTGTGCCGTCGGGGAAGCGTTGAACCCAGACAGCGCCACCGGCAGGATTATCCGGCGGTTGCACCAGTTCCTGGGAGAACGAGCAGACCGCGCTCATGTTGTTCGCCTTGAGCAGGCTGAAGAAATCCGAGTTCCAATCGCGGAACGCCCGGTTGAGCACCGGCGTCTGGGTTGGATCGATGACCCACTTCACGCCATACGTGCCGCCTTGCATGTCGCCGGTCACCGCGGCGTGGCCGCTGCCGGTATTGGACGCGGGCAGTTCCGTGTAGACGTGATACTGCCAACCGCTCGCGAACGAATGGGAAGTTACCGACAGCGTGCTGCCGGAGACAGAGGCCCAGACGCCGTCAAAGATCGCGTTGATGAAATTGGCGAAGTGCCGCGCGATGGTATTGCTGCTGTCCTGGCCGCCGAACACTGTCTTGCCGATAGCCGAGGCGCCAATGTGCAGCCAGATGACATCCTGGTCGTTCCAATTGCCGGAGAACGTGACCGTGCATGTGGGGTACGCGGGATTGGACGCCACCGACTGCTTCCACCAGAAGACACCGCAGTAGTGATCGATCTCGCCCAGCAGCCCGAGCTTCTGAATGTTCCACACCAGCCTCTGCGGCGACAGCTTGTAGGTGTTGTCCGTGTCGAAGTCGGTGGCCACCGCCACGGCGGTAGTCGTCGCCACCGGATCGGGGACGTCGCTCGCCACCGCGCATTCCAGGAAATCGAAATAGAAATACCAGCCCTGGCTCGAAGCGTTCTTATTGCCCGAGAGCGTGATCAGCACCTTGTGCTGCCCTGCTGCAACGCCGGAGAAGAGCAGGCGTCGAGTCTGGGAAGTCGTGGCGGTGGGGTAATAACAATCGAGCGTCACCGGCGCACCTCCGTCCAACGTGGCGGTCACGATGCCGCAGGTGGTATCTAGCCGCGTGCCAACGTAGATGGAGTGCGCGTACTGGCAGTGCGTCTCGACGGTGACGCTGGTCCCGGAAGCCGCCGCCCGAATCGCGCGCCCCTGGCTCCAGAAGGCGAATGCGCCGTTCACCGGGTCGTTGCCTGGCGCGGGTTCCCAGTATCCGGACGTGGTGGCCCAGGTGCTGTCTTCCTCGATGCGGACCGACCCGGGTCCGGCCACCTTGAGCGCGCGCTTGCTGGCCGGGCTGCTGGTCACCGTCCAGTTGGTGACCACCACCTTCCACTCAGTGGACGGGTACGCCTGGCTGTTCGGGAGCGCCGGAGCGATGGTCCACCAGACCTTGTCCACATTGCTCCAACCGAGGGCGGTGAAATCGATGTGAACGTGCCACGAGACGTTATCCGATGAGCCGCCGGACAGGTTCCAGTTGCTCGCGGTGAAGTAAAGACGGCTGCTGCTGTTGTTGTCCGTCTGGTAGAACGCCACCATGTTGCCGTCGGCTCCCGGCGCGGCCGTGATCACCAACTGGTTCGGCGCAACCACGGCGGCGCTGAGCACGACGGGGCCGTTCAGCACCCAGTTCGTTCCGTTGATTTGGCCGGCGATGTTGTTCAGGATGGTCGCCGCGCTCGTGCCTTGCGTCAGCGATGCAGCCGCGGAGCCATCCGAACTCGACACCGCAATTGGGCCCGCGACGCCGGCCTTCAGCGTAATGAGGATCTCGTTGTTGTACTGGCCTCCCACCGTGGCCGTGCAGTTCGGGTCGTTAGCGTTGATCTGCGCCGCGACGTTGGCCGCTATCTGCGCGCTGTTCAGCGATCCTTCGTAGCAGGAATACGTGACGCTGCTGATTTTCACCCAGTGCTGGTAGTTCGACAGCGTGGTGCCCCCAGAGCCGTCGGAGCTAGACACTGCCACGGGGCCATACTCACCGGACCTCAGCGCAATGAAGATCTCGTTGCCATAGGCGCCTCCCGTGGTGCAGGAGCAATTTGGATCGGAGGCATTGATCTGGGCGGCGACGTTGCTCGCGACACCCGCGCTGTTCAGCGATCCCTCGAGGCAGGAATAGGTGTTCGATCCGATCTTGACCCAATGGTTATAAGCCGCGTTCCCCTGCCACCACAGCGCTTGGTCGGTAGTCGCCACCGATCCCTGCCACCACAGAGCCTGGTCGGTGGTCGGATTGCCGGGAATGATCGCTGGGCTGATGAACGACTGGTTCTGATACCACAGCGTGACCTTGTCGCCAGCCTGCGCGCTGGTTTGGTTGAGCGTGAAGGTGGCCGATGCCCCCGCGCGCCCAGTCGTGTTGCACGTGATCGTGATGCCCGTCGTTCCAATCCACTTCACGTCGGTGTGACCGACGCCGTTGACGGAGTAGTCGAGGGTGTTCCAATCCGTCCACGCGCTCTTGAGCGATTCCCACGCCTGGATGCCCTGCCAGGTGACGTCGAAATCGAGCACGAGGCCCGTCAGATCGCCATCCGGAAGATACGAGAACAGCGGGTGGCCGAACGGATCGTCTTTCTGGAACAGGACCAGCACAGCGAAATCGGCGAGGTCGCGGAACACGCCCGACACGGTGAAGCCGGTGTCGGACGCGCCCCAAAGTGCCGCTGCCGCGCCGTAATCGTCGAAGCCCTGCAACGCCATCGTGCGATGCGGCTGCAGCTTGTAGATCGGGTCCATTACGAGTAGATGAAGACCGAGAGGTTCGAACCGGGGAACGTTGTCCCGACCGCCGTAATGCCGATAGAGACTGCCGTGTTCGCCGGGATCTCGGTAAGAGCGCCGACCTGCGACGGAGTGGCAACCACTGCCGTCTGGCCGGCAGGAATGGTCAAGGTCAGCCAGGCGGAGCCGCCCACGTAGATCGTGAACGTGATCGCCGCGCCGGTGGGCGCGGCCTGGACGTAAGCCTTCACGTCACCGACAGTGACGGGGCGGTTCAAATAGAGAGGCTGCGCGGCGTTGGATTCCACACCAAGCGTGCCCTGCATCTGAAAGACGAGGCCAGCGACCTTCGAGAGCCCTTCCGCGCCGAACACCCAGTCCTCGCGGATCGGCGCATCACCGTCTGGCGATTCGTTACCGTTCACGTCAACCGTAAAACCCGCGATCACGAGGGCCTCGTCCACGAAATTGCCGGTGGGCATGTTGATCGTGGTCACCGCCAGCGGGTTGCCGTTATCGAGCGAGGTTGTGTCGCAGGAGTACGGCCACGTCGGCTCCTCGATGATCCACACGTCGCCGGGGTTGATGACCATGGGGAGGTCCCAGGTGATGGTGATCGCCGTGTTCGCGGTGATCTTCCGCGGCGGCGTGCCGCGCGAGACACCTTTGATCACTCGCACCAGGTTGCCCACCTCCGCACCGGGTGTCATACCACCGGGATAAGCGATGTTCTGGCACCCGGAGTCCGTTATGGATGTGGGGTTCGCGGAGTTCGAAGCATCGGCGTTGAACCGGAGGACGAGGCAGTCGCCCGACTGCACAATGCCGTTGGGGTCCGGAGTGACGCCGATGGTTCCGGTGCTGGAATCCCACGACGTGACCGTTGCGCTGAAGTACGGTGTGGCACTTTCCGGCCTGCCGATGATCGAGATGATGCGGCCCACCGGCGTGAACGAAGGATTACTGGATGGCGGGCTGCCTTTCAGGTACCCGACCACGAGCGCCCCGGTTGAGACGCTATCGACGGGCGCGCCGATGATCCCGCCATGAATCTCATGCTTGGCTTTCAGCCGGACCTTGCTGACGTATGGCGACGGCAGGGCCCACGTCGAGCGCACCAACGGCCCGCCGAAGGTGATCGATCCAGGCGTGTAAGTGCTATTCGGACCCGCTGTCAGCGCTCCGGTGGCCTGCGCGCAGATCAGATCGTCCTGGGTAGCCACGAACAACACGTAGGAAACGAGGCCCGCGACCGCCGGCCAGGTAATGTTCTCCAGTGTGAACGCGCCACCCGCCGCCGCGCCGGTCCCTATGATGGCGATGTTCGACGGAGCCGAAGGAAGCCCGTTCGAATCGACCGCACAGATGGCAACGCGCAACGTCACGTTCGCTGGCAACGATCCGCCCGTCGCGGACTGCGAGATCGATCCAATTCCGGGCGCACCCGCGCCAGTTGCGCTGAACTCGTTAACTGGCAGCTTCCCAGTCACCACAAGGTTCGCGAGCATGCTGCCGTCGGCCATCTGCGCGTAGGACTGGTTCGTATCGAAGGTCCACTCGCCCGGAAACAGCGCGTCGTTCGCTGCGGCCTCCACTTGGTATGGTGCCCACGCTGGCCCGAGCGGAATCGAATAGAACAGGGGCGGCAGGGGTCCGGGCACGACGTCCATCGGCTTCGGTCCCACGTCCAGGTCGTACATGGAATCGGTGACGGTCTGGCCCTCGATCTGCACCGACCAGTCCTTCTTCAGGCTCCATCGCTGAATCCTGAAGGACATCGTCACAATTTGGAACGGAAGATTGGTTCCGTTGCCCGGCGCCGAAGCCAGGAGCAAGCCGGTTACCGTGTGGTAGGTCGGGTCCGTCGTGTAGCCCGTGATCAGCACCTGCACGCCGTTGATCACGACCTCCTTGTTCTGCATGGACGTGTCGAAGGCATCGCCGCTGGCCCAAGTGACCGAGGTGCCGGTGACGTTGCATGTCCCATGGAGTCCGGGGATGTCGGGATGCGTCATCGAGACCACCTGTCCGACCTCGTTGCCGAGACCAAGCAGGGTGGTCTGCCATGCGGCATTGCGCGCGTCGCGCCACTCGGCGGGATTCACGCCGCCGATCTCTTCGCGCGTGCGGGTTGCTCCGATGCGCAACGCCTGGCTCAGCGTCGAACAGCCCACCGAATGCATTTGGCTGGTGAGCGGAGATCCGCCGCGCCCGTAATACGCCGCGTGGCTCTTATCGCAATACTCTGCCGTGTTGGCCTGGTATTGATAGGCGACGTCGGCGAACGAAAGCACCAAGTGCTCGAACCCGGCTTGAATCGGCGTCAGCCGCAGGCTTTGAAACAGAGAGTTGGCGAGCGTGTATGCATCCACCGCGCTGGCGTTGATGCGGCATCCGAGCTTCAGCTTCCCGAACTCCCAGGTGTAGAATCCCAAGCAGCAATTGAGCACCTCGGTGAGCCAGTCGCGGAACGGCTTCTGGCTGCTGATGATTCCCTGGAACTGGAACTGCGTCTCCACGCCGGTACCAAGGATGGCTGCGACCTGGTCAGCCGCGATCTCGGCCGCACCGCTTCCATCGCCCACTATGAGCGACGGCAGCACGAACGTGGCGAGCTGCGCGAACGACGTCGGGCCGCTTCCGCCGGCAGGATTCGAGCCGGTGGACGGATCGCCATACAGACCCATCGCGCGCAGCAGCATGTTGACGGCGATCCAGAACGGATTGATGAGGCCTCTGATCGCCGTCCGGTTGCCGTTCTGGTCCCACGTCCAGCCCCACATCCCGTAATCGATGGGGACCGTCATCTGGTGCTGGTCGGGAGTGCTGGGCTGAATCGTGGTGGACTTGACGATGCGAATCTCGCACGCTGCCGTGCCCGCCGCGTAAACATTCGGCTCCCAGACCTGCGGCGACCCTTGGCCGAGCGAGAAATAGTCGGTGCTCGAATTCGCTGGGTCGCTGCCGGTGACGTAGCGCAACCCCATGTCCGGCTGGTACTTTGTGACGTTCAGGTTGCCGTCGAGCTTGAGGCCCTGCCAGAGGTAGCCATCGACCATCGGTGCGACCACGTATCGGTAGCCGTCGGCGTTGGTGACGACCATCGACGCGGTGAATCCGCCGAGAGGCCCGGCACTGAGAATGCCGAGCGAGTCGGCATAGCCCGATTCGTCGCGGTAATCGACCATCAAGGCCGTGGCCAGGAAGGCGAACAGTGGGTTTCCACCGCTGTTGCACCAGATTTCGGGCAATGCCAGACCCCAGATCGTGTCCGAAACAATCGAAGTCGCGGTAACTGTGTTGCGTCCGAAGCCGAGGAAGCCGGTTGAATCGTCCTTGATGACGACGCCCTGTGGGTCGGCCTGGTGCGCGCCGAAGTAGGGAGCCATGCCATGCACCTGGCAACCGTTCGCCGATTCGAGATAATAGTCGCAGGTCGTGGGATCGCCGCCCGCCGCAGTCACCGCCGCGGCGCTGTGCCCTCTCGTGGTCCACGGACAGTTCACACCATCGTTGTAGGTCTTCCAGCACTGGCGGCTGAGCTGCCGCTCCGGGTACTGGTTCATGATCTGGAAGAACCCGTCGGAGCACGTTACCGGGAAGATCGGCGTTCCATCGCTGGTGAAGTTTTGGATGACGCCTTTCCAAAGCTGCAGCAGAATTCCGGAATTGACGTGGAACAGGCAGAGGTCGATCTCGGCGTACTTCAGATCCGTGTCATTGGCGAGTTGCGTCATCACGCGGTCGCCGTTGCCGAAGGTGAACCGGACGTTATCGGAGGTGCCTTTGATGTCCTGCGAAATCAGGACGTCGGAGCCAGGCTCGCCGATTCCGATCAGGCGCGGCAGGTATAGCTGGCCGCCCACCGTGACGCGACGGTCGGAGACGTAGATGTCGGCGACCGCAGATTCGCGCACGCGGATGTGCACCAGTGGGACGATCTGCTGGACTTCGGAAAGCAGTGCCGTGGACAGTGCGGTAGAGGGGAACCGCAGGCAGGTGGAGTTGATCGTGTACGCAGGGGATTGCGTTGGATCTACAACCTCGATGAGGTTCAGTCCCACCTGCACCGCGTTGCGCAGGTATTCAAACGAGATCGGCGTCTGCTCGAAGGTCACCAGCACGCCGGTGGTCGTGCCGCCGGGGTTGGGGACGTTGTAAGTGAACGCTTTCCACGGCCCCTGCATGGCTTCCCAGAACGCCTTGAGCTGGTTCGTTTCGGCCCAGTTCAGGTTCTGGTGCTTGAACTGAAACTTGCGTGGGCCGATCCCGACGTAGTAACGCTGCTCCTGCTTGGCGTCGAGGCTGCCGAAGCGATGCACGATCACCGGGCGTTCGACGGAGAAGCCGAACGGGTACTGCGTGGTGAGCGGGAATGTCTGGCCGGAGTTGATCACCGTGGGGACGGTGATGCGGCCGATGGTGTCGGGCATAGCTGATAGGTAAAGACGGAACCCAAAGGCGGAGGCAATCTACTTCTTTATTCCGGTTACAGTTTCTTGTACTATACTCTCAGTGATGAGCGAACCACTCAAGGCTTGTTCATTCGAGAACGAGACGAAGCCCGAACGCCACGCCTGCCGGAGGTCGAATCTACGGAGGATCCTGGGGTTGGCCAGCCGGTCCTCGGCTTCCAAATTCTCTACCCTGAATGTACATATCCGAAAAGACGCTGGATGACCTTCTGCTCCAGGTCATCAATCGACTCCTTAGCAGGAAACGCCGCATCGACGCGACTCGCGGGACTACGGCAGAACTGACAGGTGTCATGTTGAAACTCAGGGACCCGAGAGCCCGCCTGAGCCGAACCGAGAAAAGAGGCATCCTCTTCAGTTGTCTCGGCGAGCTGTTTTGGTACTTGGCGGGAAGCAACAAGGTTCACTTCATCAAATACTACTTGTCGCGATATTCCGAGGAGTCTGACGATGGGCGAACAATTCACGGCGCTTACGGACCTCGGCTCTTCAACGCGCGTGGCAACGATCAGGTACATAATGTGCTAGAACTGCTAACAACGAAGCCTACATCCCGGCGCGCTGTTATTCAATTATTCGATCCTGCTGATCTTGGTGAACCGCACAAGGACATTCCATGCACTTGCACACTCCAACTTATCCTGCGCGATCATCGGCTGCACATGTTAACCAGCATGAGGTCAAATGACGCATTCAAGGGCCTGCCCCACGACGTATTTGCCTTCACCATGCTTCAAGAGATCATGGCCCGATCCTTAGGCGTCGAACTTGGCACGTATAGGCACACCGTTGGAAGCCTTCATTTGTACGAGGAAGACCGAGAGAAAGCTCGCCATTTCGTCGAAGAAGGTTGGCAATCGACAGTACTCATGCCGCCGATGCCGTTTGGGGACCCGTGGCCTGCAGTTCGCCAAGTATTGAAGGCAGAGAGCGCGATCCGTCGTGGCCTGTTCGATGGCCGGGACCTTAGCCTTGGAAACTATTGGGGGGATATCGTGCGCCTGCTCGATATCTACCGGTACTCCAAGAATGGCGACCAAAGACAGATTACGAGACTTAGACATAAGATGCTCTCTCGTGTTTACGACCCGTATATTGAAAAAAGACGGCAAAAGGCCGCCCGTCAAGGGGCGGCGCAGACGAAACCGATCCAGGGGAAGTTGTTCGACAATGGCGAACCGGGCTCAGAAGGTCCGATCTAGCCGTACTTTCAGTGTGTCACGCTTTTGGTTCGAATCGATAAAAGGAAGGGAATGAACGTAACACTCTCAGCATTGATCAGGCACCTAGGCCAGGACGGCCTATCCGAGACGACCGTCATACCGTGGAGCTGCCCGGTCCCTTCCTTTGGGGATGTATCAAGAGCCAGAGTTGCGACACTCGGCCTCAACCCCAGCAACCGTGAATTTGTGGACCAGTCCGGAAAAGAACTTGTTGGCCCATCTCGCCGTTTTCACACGCTAGGCTCGCTTGGCCTTGCTCACTGGTCGGAGGCGAAGTCGGAGCATATGAGGTTGGTTGGGGAATCGTGTCGGACATACTTCTTGGGGAATCCGTATGACACGTGGTTCAGACAACTTGACCATGTCTTAGCTGAGGCGAACGTCTCGTACTACGGTCTTATAGGCGGCGCCTGCCACCTCGATCTGATTCCGTATGCCACAGCCCGCAAGTGGACCGACCTTAGTAGTCGACAGCGCTCATCCTTGTTTCGCGTGGCCGGCGACACACTGGGACACCTGTTGGCGGAGTCGCCCATAAGACTTCTGGTGCTGAATGGCAGCGCCGTAGTAACACATTTTCAAAACCTCTCCGGGATTCGGCTGGAGAAGCAAGTGATTAAGGACTGGACGCTCTATCGGCGTTCCCAGCCCGATGTTCTCGGCACCGCTTATAGGGGAGTGATCAGTCATCTCCTGGGCGTCAAGCTCCGGCGCGACGTGTCGGTGTTCGGCTTCAATCACAACATTCAGAGCAGCTTCGGTGTCACACGTGAGGTCAAGCTCTCGATTCGCAGGTCGATTGGACGTATGGCAGACCAGGTGTTCTCGTGAGACCTAAGGATCGGGATCTCGCCCGCCAGCTTGAGGCAGCGCTGCGTTGTTTTGAATCCCAGGACCTCCCGCTTCCCGGCATCAGTAGTGTCGCGACTCGCGGGGCCTTCATCGAGCAGTTGATCGAGAGCATCCGAAGGGTCAAGTACATCTCGGTGATTTGTAACTCACAGATAAGCGCCTCTCGTGCAGACCCTGCTAGCGATATCTTCGATCCTATCAAGGCGGCGGTTCTGCGCATGCGCGAAGCACAGACCGATGATGCGTTTTGGTTCGTGTTCTTGTCTGTCCACTTCGGAAAGCACCGAGTTGACGGGTGGCGACTTGCCCGAGATATCTACGGCTGTTTATGCCTCGGAGCACCATGGGATTGGGCGCGAACAAGTGCTGATCCCAGGGAATTTCGTAGGTGGCTGGGTGAGAACCAAACACGACTGAAGAGCGGTGGAGTCGGTCGGCGTTTTGGCAATCACCGCAAGTACCAGAGCCTTGACGCTTGGAGCGAAGCCGGCACAGGGGCGGCATTCGAAAGTTACGTCGAGTGGGTCCGTCCTCCCCGTACCCACAAGGCACTGGTTCAGCATGCCTACGAGCAAGCCAACCGTAACCCGAGGGCGGCATTTGAATGCTTGTATCGATCTATGGACAAGGTGGCGTCTTTTGGGCGAACGGCGAAGTTCGACTATTTAACGATGATAGGGAAGTTGGGCCTAGCCCCAATTGAGCCCGGCTCTACCTTCATGCAAGGTGCCACTGGGCCATACTCGGGAGCAGTGTTGTTATTCGGTCGAAGGACGGGCGCTACGCCGAGTCGTCCACTGTTGGACGATTGGGTCACACGACTCGGGACGCGATTGGGTGTCGGCATGCAAGTGATGGAGGATGCTCTCTGCAATTGGCAAAAGACTCCTTCATGCTTCAAACGATTCCGTGGCTGAAATGAAGGCTTATTCGTCGAGTTGTTCCCACTGAAAGCGCGCTTTAAGCATGTTCAACTGGTTTCGTCGAGCTCTCCCAAGGTTCTGGAGTTGACCGAGGATGATACCCGGCGATACTCCGACAATCCTCGCGAAGTCTCGGATTGCATGTCGGTCAATGGTCAGACGCTGCAACCCGGGTTGATATTCAGGGGGGACGAGGGCAAGACCAGCGAACTGGTTGGCTTCTGTCTCCTCAGTACCGGCCATCTGTCCACCCTCCAAGAACAGCGCCTTGTTGCTGTGCAGTAAGAGGTGACCAGCCTCATGAAAGAACGTAAACCAGAAGTGGTCATCTGAAAGGTATCGGAGACTCAACAGCAAGAGCGCCTTGCTTGGTGAAAGAAAGCGGGTGGCCCCACTAGCACGACAGCCGGCAGGCGCACGGACAACGACGGCTGCAACTCCGCACTGTGCGCAGAGTCGCGTGAGTTCAGGAAGGAATAACTTGGGGTCGCGCTTTCTAGTCAGCGGGCGAATTTCCTCCAGAGTTTTGCGGAAGAGCTTGTCGTTCCAGGGCCTGCAATCAATTGCTGCACCTTCGATCTCGCCCTTGCGCAGCCACGCTGCGACGGCCGCCGGTTTTGAAGTAAAGGTCGGAGATGTTCTGAACGCTGCTCTTTCCAGTACGCGGCGGTACGTTGCACGGAAGGCGTCTACATCCACAACACCAAAAAAACGCAGACATGCCGCCGCTGGATCGATTACGGAAAGATTTGGATCAAGCCACCCGAATCGGCGCATATCTCTTACGGGAAGCTCAGTCAGCCAATCCTCCGGCACTTTAGGTTGGACGCCCTTCTGACAGTGGCCTGCTGAACCACTATACTGCGCTTCACGAAGCATCCAAAAGTCCGAGGTCGCCCCAAGGACTAGTTCAAGCTTGCGCGCCGTCTCGGCTGAGATCGTGACACGGCCCGCGAGCAGATCGGTCGCGTGCTTTTGCGTGCACCCCATTCGTTGGGCGAATTCGTCCACGGAACAACATTGCGCCGCAAGAATATCAGCCATGGTATCGCCGGGAGGTGAGATCCAGTCTGGCTTGAAAGCGGTCTTCTCAGGCATGATCATTCTCGATATCCACTACCTTAACGCGGTTCACTTTTGACCAGTCGACACTGCCGTTGTCCAGTTTGGGAACAAGGTTGTGGTTTGCACAGATAACGAGCCGACAGCCATCAGAAAGGCTAACCACAAGGTGGTTTAGGCGGCGACTCGCAACTTTGCGAGGCCGACCCGCTACGAGTTCCTTGACGCAACTGGCGGCACGCAGGTCGGCAAGTCGTGCCTTCAGCTTTTCAGCAACTTCCGCCCCCAAGGCCCGTCGCGCTGCCGCTTCGCTCTCGCAGATGTGGCGAAGTTGTTTTTCGGCGAACGCGATTTCCAAGGCAACGACCAGGTCCCACGCAGGCAAAACGCGTAGGACAAATCGGGGCTGGGCATAGTCGGCTACGCCCCCGCGCGGGCGCATCACCGTCTCCCCGACTTTGAACAGTTACCATTTTAGATTAAGAATCGTCTCGAGTCGATTTTCGATTCCACCGACCTTCGACAACCTTCAAAGTTGCTGTAAAAGCGCTGGCCGCGACGGACGAACGAAATTCCAAGAACCCTCTACGACACCTCCACCAGTTCGAGAGCCTGAACGTTCGTCCGCGCGATATCCGTGGCCTGCGCCCAGTTGCCGCGAAACACCGCCGTCACGCGCCCCTGCGTGTTGTTGCCGGTGGGATCGTAGTTGCTTCCAATCTGCTGGCCTGACGCCACGTCGAACGGGTCATAGAAAGCGAACGGCGTCAACCCGGCATTCTGCGAGACCCAGAAGCTGTACAGCGCCGAGAGCACCGATGCGCTCAGGCGTTTGCTGAGCCGGAACGTCCGCCGCGAGGTCTGCGCGAGTTGCGACCGCTGGATCGTTCCGTCGTGATACTGGTTCTGAAGCTGCGCATACTCGCGCAGTTCCGTGAACGCGGTACACAGCGACGCCGGCATCACCCCGTTGGGTGCGGATTGTACGAGATTGCCTGGCACGTTGAATCACGCCACCGTCAATCCGGGCAACTGCATGTTGGCCGATTGCTGCGTGCGGCCGTAGCTCGAATACTGCGCTGCCATCGCCTGATCGGTCACGAACTGCGGCGTGACGAACTGGCCGGTCATGAAATTCGCGGCGTCGTTGCCGCTGATATTCAGCGAGAGGTAGGTCGCGCCGCTGCCGCCAGCCGTGTTCGGGCCACCGGGAGTGGGATAGGTTCCGGTCGCGATACCGCCGAGCGTCGGGATGTTCGAAGCGTATGCGTGAGCCTGGCCATCCTGGTAGCTGGCCTGTTGATAGAGCTTGCCGCCCTGCTCCACCAAGCTCCCCGCGTAGGGCGTCGTGGCCGATAGCGGCATCTTCTGGCCGGTGGCTTCCGAATACAGCATCACGAGTTGCCGCACGCTCGGGGATCGCACCGCCACCGCGATCTGGCCGCCGAACTGCGACTGCGCGATCTGGACGACCTGCTTAATCGTGCCGCTGTTCTGGGGAATGTCGACGCCGTAGATGCTCTTGATGTCGTCGTGCGCCTCCCTCTGCGGAGACTTGACGCCGGCTATCATCTCTCCGATGCCAATGCCGAAACCGGCCGCGCCGCCAATCAGCGCGCCCAATGGGCCTCCCATCTGGAACCCGATGGCCGCCCCGCCAGCCGTCCCTTCCGCTGTGCCCGTCCATGTGCCACGGCTGTTCCCGAGCAGCCCTTGTTGCGCCAGCATCGTGCCACCCGCCAGCAGCGCCGCGCCAGCCACGCCACCTACTCCGGTGATCTTGCCGCCGGAATCTCCGGTTTGGACGTCGTTGCCGTTTTCATCTGTGCCATAGGTCGGATTAGACGGGCTCCGCTTGAAGCTGCCCCAGTTCGTGTGCTTGAGGTTACTGACGATTCCCGCCAGACCGCTCGGCCCGCTCCCACCAGCCGCGCCGCCGCGCGCCCCGCCGCCGAACAGCATCGACAGCGGATTGAATCCGCCCGTCCCGCCTTGCGCCCGGTTCAACGTCGGCATCCCCGCCGATGCGCCGGACCAATCTCCGCCGCCAGCAGCCCAAGGAGCGGGAGTATAACCGCCGTTGGGCGCGCCCGACCAAGAGTGATCCGTCCCGCCGCCCCCCGCTCCACCGCCAGCCGCTCCGGAGCCGCTACGCGTGCCGCCGCCGAACAGTATTGCAATCGGGTCGATCCCGGTACCACCGGAATTCCACGCAGCCGGGGAGTAACCGCCCGCCCCCGTAGGCGAGCTCATTTTGGCCGGCGCAGAGATCGATGGAATTGAGATTCCTAAAACGCCCGCAGCGCCCGTGGCACCAGTCTGCAAGGATGGAGCAGCCACTCCCATGCCTGCGGCCAGGATAGCCGTCAACGCCGCCATCACCGCGCTGTTCTGCATGGTCGCGGCGGTGTTCTGGTCGGTGGACACGCGCACCGGGTCCTGCTTACCGCCCTTGAACACACCAGCGAGCCCGCCCTGCCCATCCGCGCCGTAGATGATCGGATGGAGGACGTTCGCCGCCATGCCGCCCAGCGTTTCGGTCACCGGCTTGAGCACCGCGGCGTGGACCGTACTCAGCAGGTCCTTGCCGAAGTTCTTGGGCTTGGTGAACAGCACGTCGATCAGCTTTTCTGCCTGCTTCTGCAGGCTGTCGAACTGCGACTGGATCTCCTGCTGGCGTTTCTGCTGGAGCTGCGCCTGCTTTTCCTCGAGCTGATCCTGCGCCTGGGCGACTTCCGTGTACAGATCCTTCTGCGCCTGCGCCGCCAGGACGGAGCGCTTGGCCGCGTTCTCTTCTTTCGATATCCGTTCCGCTTCGATCCCCGCCAACTGGACGGCCAGATCGAGCCGGATCTGGTACGCTCGTTGCGCCGCTCCCTCTTCCTTTCGCGCCGATAGCTCCCGCTTTTCGGCCTCAGACATCGCCATCGGCGTCTCCTGGCTGGCGGTCAGTTCCGCCACGCGCGAGGATCGCGCAGCGCGCCGCCGCAGTTCATCGCGCTGCGCCTGGACTCCGATGTCCTCGATCCGTTCCTGCGCGGCGAAGCCTTCCTCCCACTCCTTCATCTGCTCTTTGCTCGGCATCATGAGGGCGAGCATTTTCTTCTGCTGCTCGGCCGCTTGCTTGTCGGCGTACTTTTCGAACTCCTCCCATGCCTTTTTCGAGAGCACGGCCGCCTGCTCGTCCGCCGCCTTGCGGATCGCCGCAATCTCCGATTCCGACGCCTTCACCTTCGCGGCCTGCTGCAGGAGCTGGTCGCGCTGATAGTAGATTTTGCCGATCGCGTCAAGCTCGGCCTCATCGCCCTTCTTCTCGAACTCGGCCGCCTGGCGGCGGAAATCCTTGAGCTGCTCCGCGCCCTTTGCCACCGCGTCCAATGCCGCCTTGCGGCGCGCCTCGGTAGCTTCCGCGGTGTGGAGTTGTTGGCCCAGATCCTGTGCCTGAGCCTTCGTCAACGGCTTGTCGGGTTCGAGCAGTTGCTTCTGGAGCCGCTCGACATCCTTCTTGGCGTCGGCGTAAGCCTTCTCCATGCCATCGTGCGTGCCGAAGAACCGGGCGCGAATGCGATCCGTCTCTTCCTTGCCGGCCCGCAGGTCTGTCCGCTTGGTGGCTGCCTCAGCATCCTGCAGCATCTTCTGCAACTGTTGGATCTGGCCTTGGATTTCGCTCGCGCGCTTCGCGCGGGCCTCCTCGTCGCGGGTGGGCGCAATCGCTTGCAGGATACCGAAATCGCCGACCAGCCCTTGCTGTTGGGCCCGCAAATCCTCGATGCGCTTCAAGGTGGCATCGCGATTCTTCATGATCTCCGGCGCCTGTCGCTCCATGTCAGCAACCTGTTGACGATGACCGGAGATCGACATCTTCGCCCCAATGCCGCCCGCCGCCCGAATGTCGGCGGCGTCCTGCATCGCCTGCTCCTCTTCGCGGCGCTGCCGTTCATCGTCTCCGGCGGTGCTGACGTTATTGAGGAACCAATCGACGCCCTTGCCGACCCACGTCACGGTGACGACCAGCCCTTCTTTGAACTTGCGGACCAGGGCGTCCCACTTGGTTTCGAGCACCGTCACTTCACGCTGGTATTCGGCAAAGCGGCGGATGTCTTCCTCGGTCGGCCCGAAACCCTGCTCGTGGGCGACGCGCAGGTTCTCGTTGAGTTCCGTCATGAACGGAATCGCCTCCACGCCGACCTTCTTGAACAGGTCCATGGCGGCGGCGTCCCGCTGAAGGCCTTCCGGGAGCTTGTTCAGGCCCTCGGAAATTTCCGTCAGAATCTCGGAAGTGGGTTTCATCTCTCCCGTGGCAGTGTGGAAATCGATGCCCATCCCGCGCAAGGTGGCCCGCGCCTTTTCGCCCTCCCTGGAATTGTCGTCGGCAGCCTGGGACAGACCGCGCATCAGGCGCTCGACAATCGAGATGTCCTGTCCGACCGCGCGCGCCGCGAAGCCGAACTGCCCGACTTCCTTCGCGGTCAACCCGGTGCGCAGTTCCGCGTCCTTCACGCGCGTGCCATATTCCCCCAAGCTCTTTGCGGCCTCGAATGCAGACGCCGCAATGGTGCCAAGTACCGCAGCGCCGGCAGTGACCGCGATGCCAAAGGGACCAAGAGCGGAAAGCACGGACGAGAGGGCGCCCTTCGCCCCCTGGAGCGGATTCTCCATGAACTGGCTGACCCGGTCGCCGAACGAGGTGATGGCTTCGGACTGCTTCCGGAGGGCTTCTTCGGCTTCCTTCGCCGCCTTAACCGCGAGAGCTTCGCGCGCGGCCTTCTCCTCCATGGCGATCATCTTTTCGTAGGATCTGGTGATCGCGTCGATGGCCTGCGGCTCGCGGTTGTATCGCTGGAGAAGCTGGTCCCGCTGGGTGATCAGCCGGTCGACACCGCTCTTGCCGTAAGTCTCGGCCTGCTTTTCGAGGGAGGCGATGAGCCGCTGGACCGAGGACCGGGTTTGATCCGAAATCCGGATGACCTTGCCGTGCGACGATTCCGCTTTCTTCTCGAAGCCGTCGAGGGCGGCGTTGGCCTTGTCCGTTATCGGGGTGACCTGGTCCTCTGCTTCGAGGATTACGCGCTCTGCTTGGTCTGCCATTTACGCTGCCTTGAGCATCACGAAGGGACGTGCCTGAAATGCCGCGAGCACGGCCTGGCGGTCGCGCGGCGATACACCCCACTGCGCCTCGCGCCGGTTGTTGAAGGCGGCGATCTGCGAAGCGGTCAGCCGCCGGCCAGGCAGGGTCTCGTCGAGGAACCCAATGGCCGCGCGGTTCTCGTTCGCCGTCAAGACCTTGAGGCACCGCAGGGTGTGGCCGCTCCAAGTCCAATCCCGGATGGGCTGGAGGCCGCGCGCCGCCTTATAGTCCGGGTAACCGCGCTGGCCAGCCAGGCCGAGCTTCAGCGGTGCCGCCGCCTGGTCGTAGATATTCTGCCCGCTCTGGATGCGAGCCCGGATCGAATCCGCCAATACCTGTGCGAAGCCCTGCATCTCCGTCGCGGTGTAGGGCGAATAGACGAAGCGGGCGCTTCTGATGATGGTCTGGAATCTGGCCATGGTAATGCGTTGTCTGATCGACTATGGCAGGTGTCGCCCAGACGCTCAGGCCGTGCGCCGAGTCGTTCTGGCGTAGTCTGGTACGCCAGAGCAACTCGCCATCTCATTCCTGAATGTAGCCGAGAGTCTTCAACCGGATCGCGAGCGCCTGGGCGCTGACTCCGTATTTGCGGGCCAGGCCACGTAGGAAATCGTCATCGAGGAGATCGACGTACTCCTTGTTCGCCAAATCTCGTCCGATGAACTCCCGTGGCATCAGCAGTGAGGCGGCAAAGAAATTGGCCTCTTGCTCTGCTTCATCCGTTCCCTGGCTGGATACATCACTTCTCAGGCGAACCCGGAACTCGTGGTCAACGTGGAGCTGCTCTTGGTCATGGAGTAGAAGGTGTCCGAGCTCGTGCGCGATTGTGAAGCTCTGGCGCGCCGATGAATGACTGGTATTTACGCCAATCACCGCTTGATCCTTGTCACGGTAAAGAAACCCTGAGAGGTCGCCTTCCAGCGAATCCATGTAGACTCTTGCACCCTTCGCCTTGGCGATCCTGGACACCGGTACCGGGGCCTCGGTGATGTCGCTCTCACTTAGAAGAGCGGCGGCCATTGTCTGAATCTTTCTTCGTCGTATCGCCATGCGAGGCTCTCCCTTTCATTCCGATGCCCGTTTCAATAAACGCCAGTTCGTTGCCCCCGCGCACCTGTGACCCAGCCAATGCACCGACATCGATGGTTGCCGTGAGGGCCAGCGGACGGGGGAGCAGTTCCGAAAACTCAGTCTTCAGTTGTTCGACGATTTCGCAGAAGGTGTGGAGCGGAGGATGCTGGCGCCCGCTCTCGATATTGGTCAACGAGGTTCGCGTCAACCCGACCAGCTTCGCCAGAGCATCCTGCGAAAGCTTGCGCTTGTTGCGGCATTTTCGGATGCCTTCGCCGAGTTGCCGGTAGAACTCGGTCTGTTCCGCTGCGTCTTTCATTTGAGAAGTGGGTAAAGCCAACTATACATCAATGTCAGCAATAATGACATGTTTATGATACAAACATCTCATGACAGTTTGCAATGGCAACGCTTGTGATATCCTAAAGCGGGAGGGGCGGGGGTGCTGTTTCCACCGGCCCAATCCGAACACGGCGAAGAATTGGAAAGGAAATATGGCAGACGTTCAAGTAACCTGCATCACCAAACCATATCCGCAGAGCCCCCACGAGCACATCACGCACCTGGGGAACCCGGCGGCCAATTGGAAATTGACCCGCGAACAGGTCATCGCCAGCATCGAGGCGAAGACGAATACGTTTTATGTGTTGGACCCGTACACCGGCAAGCGCTCGAATGTCGGGGTAGTTCATCCGGGTGGGGGACGGGCACCTTACGTTCAGACCCACGCGGACGGCGACTGGAACAACAACCTCCTGTCGCTGAATCAGTGCCCGCTTATTTAAGCAGAAAGGAAAAGACGAACAATGGCAAAACAACCTGGACTCGACAATCGGTACCGCGATAACAGCGGGCAGACCCGTGAGAAGAACGGCAACACCCGCATCGACACCTTGCGGGACATCTACGGACCGGATTTCGCCTCCGGACTGCGCGGCGACGCGCACCTGAGGACGTTGCTCGACCGCACCGGCAATAACTCGCTGTCGGAATACCTGAAGGACCGGAACCGATAACAACAGTGTGGCGGCTTCACCCGCGCTACCGCGAACTCCTGTTGCCGCCGGCCCCACTGTTGATCTGCTCCTGTCGCTCGGCTTCGATCAGCTCCAGCACCCGGAATTCTTCCTCAGTGATGTCCGCGAGCGTGATCGTTAGCCCGATATTCTTGGCGTTCAGAATACGGAAACACCGCCGCACCAGCGTGCCGCTCGGCGTGTCCATCGCCTCTTCGAGGAGGTTCTTGGGGCAGCCGGGTCCGTGGCTGACGTCAATGGCCTTCCAATCCGCGCCGCAGGCGGGACAGCCGTCCAACTCTGTCTGGCCAGAGTAGCCGCACTTTCGGCAGCGGAAGACGCGGTCGGTGCATTCTTCGTCAGGCCCGCACAGCCCGCCCTGGTGCAGCACAGACCGGATCAGGAATCGAACGCCCGGCTCTTCCGGCCAGTCGCCGGGCGCAGCTATTCCGGGTCTTCGTCAGCCTCGATTGCCAGTTGCGCGATGACCTCGGACACCGCTGCCGACTTGTGAACGATGGGCACGGTGCCGGCATAGCCGTCGTGCGAGATGTGCAGCTTGTCGTAGAGCGCGCCGCTCGGCTCCAGGAACGCGCGCGTCTCGACCGACCTCCGCGCTGCAATGACGCTGGTCGAGGCCCGCTCGTGATCCTGCATCTCCTTGGCGGTGGGCATCCGCAGCACATGCACGACGCGCGCGCCGGGGACTTTCATCTCGATCCGGTAGTTGATGCCTTCGCGTTCGACGTTGGCCACGGCGCACCGCTCAATGCGGCCGATCACCATACCGGCTTCAGCATCATCGAACTCGGGACCGTCCTTGTCGGTGCGGATCTTGGCGAAAAGGTCGGCGTTGACCTTCGGCAACTCGATATCCTCGCTCCTCGACTTCCCCCGTCCGAGAAAATGACGGACGGTACGCTGCGCACGCGCCCAGGCGCACCACTCCTCGTCCGAAGGGAACCGCACCTCGCAACTCTTCTCGCCGCCCGACAGGATCGGCACCACAAACGGCTTCGACGCATCGAAGCCTGCTTTCTTTTCGATTTCCATGTGAATCTCCTACTGGCAGATGCCCTGTAGCGGAGTGGTGATTGTCATCGTCACCATCCCGTTCGTGGGGTCGTAGAGTTGAACGCCGGTGATTTGGAGCGTCACGATGCCATCGGTGTTTCCGAGTTCGGCGACGTTGAAGCCCATTTTCTGGATGAGCATCGTGAACGAGTTGTTGGCGTCGCGGGTCATGGTGAACGTGGCCGTCCCGGTGGTAAGGTTGATCAGGTTGGAGTACTCGGTCGATCCCGCCTGCACGCGCACCACAAACTGGACCGCGAATGCGCGATCACCCCACTCGAAACGCCCCTGGATCTGGTAGCCATCCTGGGCTCCCGAGCCAGGGAAGAAGCCGGGCCGGAAGTTGTTTTCCCAGGAAGCTTCCATCGACACGAACTGCTTGGCACTGCCGCCGGTAAGATAGTTGATGCCGTTGAACGTCAGTGTGCTGATCATGCCAGCATTGAATTCATGCGGCGTGGAGATGGCCGGCAGCGTGATACCGCTGGGCGAAGTGTACTGGCCGGTGGTGACGCACTCCACCGCGCACATCGCACTGGCGCGGCCTGGAGAGTTCTTGATGGAGAGCTTCCAGCCCTTCACCGCGCAGCCCACCAGCATTTCGTCCAACACCGCCGACCCACCGGGCCGGATCTGCTGCACGAACGAGAAGTAGGGCAGTTCCAGGCCGGTCGGGTTCGTCGCTCCCAGGGCCGGAACGATGGTGTAAACGTACGGACCGCTACCGCTCACGACAACGTTGCCCATGGAGAAGGACAGCGCCCACGCGAGGAACTCCGACGAGGCGTACTTCGAGAGCTCGTAGGCCGGCATGTTGTAATGCGACTTGAAGAGCTGCGTCGGGAACTCGTGGCCCTTACCGATTTCCGCCCGGTCATCCTCGTTCACGGGGACCTTCGCCCACGGTTTGGTATTGAGATTCGTGTGACGCCAGATGGTGGCGACCAGATTCGCCGTTCCGATAGCGGTCTGTTTGCCGAATCCCCAACCGTTCAGGAGTTCGCTGATATTAGCCATGCTGTTCTTCCTCCTCAGCCACAACTACAGGCTTCTGCGCCGCCACCGGCGCGGGAACCTGATGCCAACCGGACGCCATCAAAATCGTAAGCTTTTCGGTGGTCGCCTCGACTTCCTTCACTTCGCCATCCGGCGATCTCATAAAAACCGTTTCCATGTTGTCCTCATTCCCCGCCGGGATTGCCTTGCTCCACGAGCGTTGCTTGCACCTCGAAGTAATCGAGCGTCGCCCCGTCCGCGCTCACCACAACCGTGTTTCGCTGCGCGGAGGGCAGATCCATGTCCATCGGGTAGCAATCGGGATCGATCTGGAAATGCAGGAGCGACGCCCACGATGGAGCACCCGTTGGTATTGCGCTCACCAGCAGCCAGAACAGATCGGCATACGTGGCGGTGGAATTCTGTTCCGGCGCCCGCAAGTAGATCGAGAAGCGATGCGCGAAGTGCAGTGATCCGCCAGTGAGACGCCGCGGCGTGGTGCCATTCCAGGCAACCAGAATCGAGCCGGGCGGCATCTGTAGGATGGCCAGCCGAAGATTGTTGTCGGTAGCCAGCCCTTCCATGAATGCGCGGATGTTGTCGCCGTCGCCGCCCAGCGCATCGACCAGGTCCGGGCAGGACTGGAGCGCAGTCACCCACTCGCCAAGTATTGTTTTCGGATTGATCACGGAACCGTCAACTCGCGCGCTGCAGCAGTGCCAGGTTGAGCATGCCGTAGGCATCCGGCTGCCGCACCGTCGTCACCACGTACTGCGCACCCCACGCGGTCACCCAGTCGCCCTTGGCCGGCGGATTCGAGAAGTCGGAAGGATTCACCGAGATCTCTTCGAAGTTCGCCATCGCGCCGGACTCCTCGCGCACGCGCAGGTGGCGCACCGCCGTCACCGTGAACGCGCTTCCTTGCGCCGCGCCTGCTTGCACCGGTTGGTACACCACCGGCTCGCCGAACGTCTGCGAGATGACGCCGTCCACGAACGCTTCAATGCTGGGCCAGTTCGGCATCTCACGTCCAGTAGGCGACGATCAGTCCCTCGCCCGCGTTGTTGGCATCGACGTAGTAATCCGATGGCACCAGCAAATGCCTGGAGTCTTCCGCCCAGATGTCGAATGAATCCGCGACGCCGCCACCCGAACCCGTGGGCCAGAACTCTTTGACGACGCCCGTAGCGTTCGCCTTGTTCATGCCGGAGACGCCGAGAAACACGCGCCCCGTATCGCCGATAGCCGCCGCGAAGCGCATCCGCTCCACGCGCAGATTCGTGTCGCTGGTAACGGGCACGGGCGTACCCGGTGTCGGGACGGAGATTTTGCCGAACGATTTTGCTTTCATCGGAATCAGAGCCAGGCCAGGATCTTGTACTTCGCGCTGGTGGTCACCGTCACCTTCACGTTGGTCGAGTCGTGCGTTCCCTCGGTCACCGTGAAGACGTTGGCACTCCCGCTGTTGTCTGCGCAGGAGACCAACACGCCCGCAGGCGCCGACCCCAGGCCGTGCGCGATGCTCTGCTGCGCACCGTTGCCCGTCTGCACCGCCGACAAGAACTGCTTCTGCTTCGATGGATAGCTGCCTTTGAAGTTGGGCTGCGGACCCGCGCTCTGAAACTCCGGAGCGTTAATGGGCGTTTTTTCCACTTTGATTGCCATGCCTCTTCTCCTTTCCGGGTTTAGCCGGTTCTTGTTTGGGAAGCTTGGAGAACGCCCGCTCCGCTTCTGCCTGCGTCCCGATCCGGCGTTGCTCGTAAAGCTGGCGCGCGCGCGTCAACTGGACCTTGTTTGTGGCATCGGGAGCGGGATACTCGTCGCCGATGTCTGACGGCGTAAAGCCCTGCAACGGGCGCAGGACGTAAAGCGGCGGAACCAGGCTTCTGGTCAGCCGCGCCCACGATTCACGACGAAGCATCATGGCTACACCGCCGAGATCACGTTGTTGAAGTAGAACCCGAGATCCGCAGAGACCAGGCGCATATCGAACGCCGAGTCGATCTCCACTCGATCCGAAGCGAGGTGCTCCATGCGGAAAGTCTTGATGCGGACGCCGGCGCCGCCGGTGGTTCCGATCAGGCCCGTCCAGTTGAACACGTACCCGGCGCTGGGAGTCATCAGGCCGGCGTTCTTCGGGCGGTAGAACAGCGCCGCGCTCAGGCCGCCGATGAACGAGTTGGATTCAGCAGCGCCTTCCGCCGCCGTGTTGTAGACGGCGTCGATGACCAGGACCTCTTCGAGTTCGAGAATCTCGGCCATGATCTGACGGGTGGCCACTGCCGGGTTCGGCGCGGTCTGGCCGTACTTGGTGCGGTCGATGAAGTCGGGGTGATCGACGAGCTTGTCGAACACCGGGCGGCTCACCACGAAGATGTTCGGCGCGAATCCCCCGCTGGAAAGCCGCATCTGGGTCTTCGCGTGGCGAATGTCCGTGATGGGGTTGCCGTTCGGATAGTTCCCGGAGTCCCAGTAGACGACGTGCGTGGAGTCCGCGGTCGCCTGGCCACTGGCCTGGTTGGTCCAGATCCCGGTGCCGAAGAACTTCGAGACCCACTGATTTTCACGGCGGATCAGTGCCTTCTGGGTGAGGAAGATGGTGGCGTCGCGGTCGGGGGCGAGCGGCGAGTCGCTGTTGGAGCGGATCTGGTCGTCCACGTCCTTGTGCAGCGACCAGACGTCGCAGTTGTAGGTGCCGGTGGAGTTCAGGTTGTAACCCGTGCCGGCGGATTCTGCGGAAAGCGCGCGCTTCTGCATTTCGTCGCGGTTGAAATCCGCCCGAGCGTAGGTGTAGTACAGGTCGCTTTTGTTTTCGACCGGTACCGCTGGAAAGGCCTTGTCCGCGACGAACTCGACTCCGGCGGCCTCCTGAAGGTAGGCCACGGAGATGTTCGTCAGCGGTCGGTTGACGTGAACGTCTTGTAGTGTTGGCTGAGGCATTTGTGATTTCTCCTTGTTTGAGAACGGCTACATCTTGTACGGGCCGAGAAGCAGCGCGGGAATGATTACGCCAGCGCCGCCCGATGCAGCCAGCGCGCGCGCCCGCACGAAATTGCCGGAGGTCGCAGTGATGGCCTGGCCACTGGCGTTGGCCATGAGCGGGTCGCCGTTGTTGACGGCAGCGCCGGTCACCAACTTGGTGATGCCGAGGATGGCGACCTCGCCCTCGACTCCCTGCGCGTTGGGCTTGTCCTGGACCACGCCATCGGCGACGGCGCCAGCGCCCGTGAAGTTGATCTGCCCGGACGAATTGACGGTCACGAGGTAGAACTGCGGATTCACAGTTCCGCCACTCGTGAGGTCCGCCGCCGCCGGAAGTCCTACCGTGCGTAATGTCTGTTCGAATGCCATGTCTGTTGGTCTCCTTTTGCCCTACCGGGCAAGGCGAACGCCAGCCCGCTCGAGCGTGGCGATCAAGCCCTTCGCGTTGTGCTGCGCCACGAACGCGCCGTAAACCTCGGGATGCTCTTCGAGCATGAGGGCGTAGGCGCGCTCCTTGGTCAGCTTGGTGGTACCGCTTTCGGCGTAAAGATTCGGCGTCTCTTTGCCGCGATTCTGGCGGGCGTAGCTGGTGGCTTGCGCTTCAATCTCCTGAAGCGAGCCAACCGCGCCCTGGTTCGGGTTGACGTGGGAAGTAATCATGCTCCTCTCGCTTTCCATCACGCGGGCGGCGGTCAGCTCTTCGCTGATTTCCGCCACGCTGAAGTATTGGCCCGTGGACTTCTTCTTGGTGAGGAACTCCGCGGCCTTGTCGGGACAACCGGCCATCTTGCACAGCGCGCCGATGGCTTCGATGTCGCCTTCCGGACGCATCCTGAGCGGCACGCCGGCCAAGGCAGCGACGCCGGCGAGCGGAGCCATCCCCTCCGGTTTCTTGGCATCGCTCTTTGCGCCCTCGCCGCAGGCGTGACAGTACTCCGCGCCTTTGCGCAGCTCGGCACCGCAGGCGTGGCAGAACTTACCGGACGCCTCGCCTTCGGCCTTGGTGCCGCAGGCATGGCAGAACGTTGCGTCTGCGTGCAGCTTGGTGCCGCACGCGTGGCAGTACTTCGGTTCGGTGTTGGTCTTCTCGTCGCCGCCACCGTCGCCCGGCTTCTTACCCTCGGCGGCGATTGTGAGCGTTTCGTTGGGCATACTTGCTGTTACCTCCTTGGTTGTGGATCTTGCGGCAATCGCCGCCGTTGAACTCTGGGCAGGCTCGCCGAGCAGTTGACGAAGCGCGTTCATGGCATCGCCCAGCGTTCCGACTTCGTCGGCCAGGAGCGGAACGGCATTCTCCGACCAGTACACGCCAGCCTGTGTCGCGATGATCTTTTCTGCGTCGGCCTTTCGGTTCCGCGCGACCGTTGCTACGAACTGCTCGTACTGCCGGTCAATCTCGGACTGGATGTCTTTCTCGGCTCTCTCCGAAAGCGGTTCATGCGGGTTCCCATCGACCTTCCTGTCGCCCTTGAAGACGTAGGTGTACTTGAACCCCTGCTCGTCGTTGAACTTCGAATCCTCGGTATGCAGCACCACCACGCCGACGGACCCGACCGCTCCCATGCGCGTGACGAAGATCTTATCGGCGGCGCTGGTCAGCGCGTAGGCCGCCGAGAACGCGAAGTCGTCAGCGACCGCATAGATCGGCTTCGCGCCCCGAAGCGAATAGATGTAGTCGGACAGTTCCAGGCATCCCGTGGTCTCGCCGCCCGGCGAATCCACCTGCAAAAGGATCGCCCGCACTCCGGCGTCGTTGACCGCGTCCCGAAGGTAGCCTCCGATCTGCGCATAGGAACTGCAACCACTCAGCGCCGAAACCCAGGATTCCGCTTTCGTCAGCACGCCCTGGATCGGAATGATCGCCACGCCATCGATCACCTGGTAGCCGCTATCGTCGGCCTGCTCCATGTACGCCGCGGCGAACGGTTCCTCGGGCTTCACGCCGGCCACCGGCATGATCCCCAGCCGTGGCCCCAGCGCCTGGACTATCACGTCCAGCTTGGGCGGGTGAATCATGAGCGGCGTGTTCACAAACCGCGATGCAACACGAGTCAGATTCGTCATGGCTTTACGTCCACCTCGCCCTTGCTCGCGTCCTGTTGGATCTCGGCTTCCGTCAATCCGGCGTTGCGCCCGGTCAGGACCTTCCGGCCATCGCTGTCGTAGGACAGCCCAAGCTTGTCGGCACGCTCGTTGTCCGCTGCCTGCTCCGCATCCACGGCCCCGGCGTCGCGCCCTTGCGCCGCCACCTCGGTGGAACGGGTGGATAGACCGCTGCGAATGGCGTCGTTGGAAGCCTTGATGTCCTTCTCCGGGTCAACCCACGGCCACCCGGGCGTTACCCACTGCACTTCCTCGAATGGTTCGGGATCTTTGCTGTACGCTTTCAGCAGATCTATGCCGAACACAAGCGCCAGCATCGCCTCACGCAGCCAGCGCTTATAAACCGGGTGGCAGACCTGGAAGATGAAAACCGAATGTTGATACTGCTCGCACTTGCGGCGGAACTCCAGCAGGCCGGCGCGGATCGAAGAATAGTTGATCCCTGACAGGTCACCGCTGATCTGATACTCGGCAAGCCCGGCGCCACTCGAAAAAGCTTGCAGGCACGTCCGGATGAACGATTTGAAATCGCCGCTGTCCTTGGCTTCGGCAAACTGCACTTCTTCCCCGAAGTTCAGAACCTGGAACGTGCCGGGTTCGAGCTTGCTGATCTGCGTCCCAGGCTCTGTCTGGGTCGGCCCGTTCTGGTATTGGTCCGGAGGGATGATCGGATTATCCGGGCTGGCCTGCGTGATGAACCCGGTGATCATCGCCGCGAGCTTCTTGCGGACGATCTCGGCGTCCGTGTACTGCTCCAGTTCGTAGAGTTTCGCGATCACCGATGTGAGCCACGGCTGCCCCCGGAACTGGCCCGCCCGAATCGGCTTGTAGACGTGCAACACGTCGGTGGCGGGCACCCGCTCTACCGAGAGAGCGTCCATCGGGAAAAACATCGTCTCACCCGGATGTGCCTTCCAGAAGTGGTACGCTGCGCGCCGCCCATCGGTCTGAAACTCGATGCCGCACCGGACTGAGTTGTTCGGCGGCATCCGCTCGATAGCCGTCCGCCACAACGGTAACTGCTCTGCCTCGATCAACTGGAGTTGCAGCGGAACCGTAAGCCCTTCCTTCACAGAACGCGGCCGGAACCGGACGAAGCACTCACCCGCCTCCATGACTTCGCGCGCGATCACCATCTGCTGGCCGTAGAAATCCGTCTGGCCAGATGCAGGATTCCGCGGGTCGTACTCGACGTCGCACTCGCGTATCCATCGATTCCACTTCCTGGTGATCAGGTCGCGGATCTTATCGTCCGGATGGTGCGGCACCAGGCGAATGCCGCGACCAATGGCATTGGCGACGTAGGAATCGACGGCCGCCGCCGCCCACGCGCTGTTTCGAACCGCGTCCCGGTTGCGTGCCTGCAACTCCAGGCCATGCGAAAACAGGAGCGTGTTGAGGCCGAGGGACGGCGGATTCCATCCCATTCCCCGACGCCCGCGACCGGCGGCATCGAACGGGAACGTCCCCATAGCGCGGGTACGTGGGACGCGCGGGATCGGCATCGGCTCGTGCCCGGCTTGGCGCGCGAGCGTCATCAACGTTTCAATTGGCACGGCGATTTAGTGGCCCCAACCGTTGGTCGTGTAGATGCGCACCTGGCGCACTTGCTGCGGCCCGGACTGCTGGGCGACGTCATTCAGGATCAGATTCCGGAGCTTGAGGTAATCGTCGACGGAATCGAACTCGAACTCGCGATCCTGAAACCGGACTCGCCTCGCGCCCTGTTTGCGCGCGGCGTCGAGAGCATCGAGGTCGGTCTGAGTGAATGCCATTAGAGATCCATCCTGAAACGCACGCGGTTGCGCGCGGTCTGCCTGCCATCTGTGCGCTGCTGTTGCTGCGGTTGTTTCACTTCCTGCGCCCGAGGCGCGCCCACCCGCCGCTCGAGGTCCGCCCAGTGCTTCTCCTGGAAACGGTCGATACCGACCCGTCCAGCAGCCGCGCGCGCATACACGCGGCAATCGAGCGCCTCATTGCGCTCGCGCATCTTCTGCCATTCGTGCCGGCGATAGCCTTTGACGATCTTCGTCACCAACTGTTCGGCGGTGATCTGCTTGAAGTACTCCTCGCTATAGCGTGGGAGGTGACAATACCCTGGAGGAAAGGGAATCCCCTTAGCGAGGTCCTCATCGGTAGGTCGGTCGAGCCGAAGCCAACGGTACAGTTCCTCCTTGGCCATGCCGGAATTGACCGGCCAAACTCTAACGCCGCGCTTCAGCTTCGCGCCCGCCGGGCCCACCTCCACCGGAGACGCCGATCCAATGAGAGCGGGCGTCCGCGAATCGCCTTTGATCACCAGCACACGCCCGCCCTGCCGCCGCGCCCACTGGTACACCTCGATGGTGGCGAAGCCGGAATCCACGGCGAGTTGCAGGATGGGCAACTCCAGCCCGGACGCGGTCGGGAACGCCTCACTCAACAGCGCGGTTAGCTTCTCCCAAACCTGCGGTCGCGAAGTGTCCCCTTCGAGCACCCGGTAATCGACCGACCACGACTCCTTGGCCCGACCCCACGCGGTAATCTCGACCTCGATGCGGTCCTTCTGAACATCCGCGCCGGCCGTAAGGAATAGCCCGCCAGGTGGCACGGTGCCGACCTTGTACGACTCGCGGCGGTCATACAGCTTCTGCCACTCCGGCGCTTCACCCAACAGCGTCCACGTCTCGCCCAGCACGGTGTTGACGAAGACCTGAAGCAACGCCGGGTTTTTCTGCGCCTGCTCGAACTGCTTGGCGGCGTCGCCCCACGAGAACCAACCGACCGGACTATACAGGCTGGAGATATGGAAGCCCGCCGTCCTGCCATCGCCTTTCGCGCCGGCCCGCCACTCGCCGCGCGCCAGCATGGAGTGCTTTTGGTGGTTACGAATCTCCTGGCCGCAGTGCTCGCAGATGTAAACCGCGCTCTGCGGATCGCCCTTTGGCCACCGCAGTTGCGCGAACTTCAGGATCTGGAACTCGCGGCACGTGGGACACGGCACCCAGTACTTCCGCTGGTCGCTCTCCTCATACGCCGACTCGATCCGGCTCATGCCGGTGATCTTCGGTGTCGATACCAGAAACACTTTGCGGCGCGCGAACGTCCGCGTGCGCGCCATCGCCAGCGTGATCGGGTCGCCCTCGCCCTCCACATCACCTGGGTAAGCGTCCACCTCGTCGAGGAAAAGATATCGCGCCGCCATCGACCGGAGGCCGACAGCGCTGTTCGCGCCGGTCATCACCAGCACGCCCCCCGGAAAATCCTTCGACAGAACCGTGTTGCCCGAATCGCGCGACCTCGGATCGCGGACGAGTTTCCGCAGGACTTCCGACTCTTCGATCAGCGGATCGATGCGCTGCTTCGAATTGCGCTTGGCCATCTCGACGGTGGGCTGCACCGCCATCATCGGCCCCGGCGCCTGGTGGATGATGTAGCCCATCCAGTTGTTGCCGCACTCCGTACCGCCGATCTGCGCGCCCTTCATGAACACCGTACGCTCGATGAGCGACATGGGCGAAAGGCAATCCATGATCTCCCGCAAATAGGGCGTTCGCTCCGTGCGCCAGCGACCGTGCTCAGCGGACGCACGTTGCGAGAGCCAGCGGTAGCGGTCGGCCCACTGCGAAATGGTGAGCAGCGGGTCCGGCCGCGCGCCAGCCGCGGCGGCTGCACCGTAGATCTCTTCAGCCGTTAGATTCGTCGGCAAAATCATTCAGGGCCTTCCGGATCTCAATCGTGAGGAGCGCATGCACCGTGGTCTCTACGGTCTCGGCGGCAAGCATCGCCGCCAGGCGGTCGGGGAGGTTGATCATCGCGTCGCGGAATTGCCGGAACTTATTGAAGGCGGCGACCTGGACCTCTTCACCCGAGACGAGCTTCGCGATCCGTTCCTCGTAATCGATCTTGGCGAGGCGCGCCTGGTAGTGTTCGCGCACCGCCCGCGCTTTCGTATACTGCGACGCGCCAAAGACCTCCGCGTCGTCTTCCGGTGGCTGGCCGCGCCGGTCCACGGGTGGCGCTTGGGTTTGGGTGTTGCGCGCCCACTCGGCGTCGGCAATCTCGGAATCGATCTGGCCGTTGGGCAAGGTGTGGATGCGACCAGACGCGATTGCCTTCTGGACGGTGCTCGCCGAGACTCCGCGCTGTCGGGAGTACGCCCGCTGGCTCATTACTGGCATGTTTTTATTCCCGAAATAAGCCCTTGCCTTCCGGGGCCACCGGAGTGATGAATCGTCATGCGCGGATCAACCGCCAGAAGGATAAACACCACCATGAAGAACGCAGAAGCTACCAACACCACCGAAACCGCCGCCGTTGCGGAACAGGGCGCGCAGGTCGCGCCGGAGAAGGCCGCCTCGAAGAAGGCTGCCAGCCAGAAGAAGGGCGCGCCCAAGGCCAACAAGGGCGCGAAGAAAGCCGCCAAGCAAGCCAAGGCCGCGCCGAAGAAGCAGGCCAAGGAGAAGGTCGCCAGCAAGAAGGCCGCCAAAGTGAAAGAGGCCAAGGTGCCGCGCGAGTTCTCGAAAAAGAACATCATCCTGGACCTCCTGCGCCGCCCCAAGGGCGCGACGATGGCCGAGATCGCCAAGGCCACCGACTGGCAGAACCACAGCATCCGGGGCTTCATCAGCGGAAACCTCACCAAGAAAATGGGCCTCACGGTCGAGTCCACCAAGAACGAAGCCGGCGAGCGGACATACCGCGTTGCCAAGTAGGCAAGCTTGCCTCCCAATCAGCCGCCTGGAAACGGGCGGCTTTTTTTACGGCTCGCCGCCTGCTGAAGTAGAACCCTCCCCGCAGTTCCACAGAGCTTGCCAATCGCCGCCTCGCCGCAGGCGGCGTTGCTCGTCTTTAATGATCCGCAACTCCGCCGACCAGTCCGAGAGAGCCAGGCACAGGCCTTGAAGGTCGGGATTCCCGGCGCGGATCTCCGCTTCGATTGCCGCAATCTCCTTGTGGCACCGTTCGATTCAAACCGCATTCTTTAATCGCTCCAGTGCAACATCATCGAAAGTTCCGCCGCCATCGAGAACCGCCTTGCCGCCCGTGTAATCCTGCCAGCGGCGCACGATCACGTCGCAGTATTTCGGGTCGAGTTCGACGACGCGCGCCTGGCGGTTGGCGCGCTCGCACGCGATCAGCGTCGTCCCCGACCCGCCGAACGGATCGAGGATCGTGTCGCGGGTCTTGCTGCTGTTGCGGAGCGCACGCTCGACGAGCTCCACCGGTTTCATGGTGGGGTGCTCCAGATTCGCCATGGGCCGCTTGATGAACCATACGTCGCCCTGGTTCCGGTCGCCGCACCAGAAGTGCTGTGTCCCGTCGCGCCAGCCATACAGGATCGGCTCGTACATCCGCTGGTAGTCCGACCGGCCCAGAGTGAAATGGTGCTTGGCCCAGATCACGAAGGTGGACCAGTGACCTCCGGCGTCGGAGAACGCCCGGTAGAGCGTGTGCAGCTCCGACGAGGACATGCACATGTAGATGGCGCCCTTCGTCACCGCGAGCATGTTGGCCGAGGCGTCCCGCAGGAACTCATAGAACTTGCCGCCGAGAGCATCGTTGTCGATGGTGAGCTTCTTCGCCGTCTTGCCTTCATACGCGACGTTGTACGGCGGATCGGTGAACGTCATGTCGGCCAGCCCGCCAGCCAGGACTTTCTCGATGTCTGCCATCTGCGTGGCGTCCCCGCAGAGCAACCGGTGCTGGTCGAGAAGCCATACGTCGCCGCGCACCGTGACGATGGCCTCCTGCTCAGCCGGAACCGCGTCCGGATCGGTCAACCCGTCCTGGGTAGTTTCCGGTTCGCGGAGCAGCTCCTCGACTTCCTCGTCCGTGAAGCCGACCAAATCGAGATTGAACGCGTCCTCCTTCAGCGATTCGAGTTCGACCCGAAGCATCTCCTCATCCCATCCCGCGCTCATGGCCAGGCGGTTGTCCGCGAGAATGAGCGCGCGCCTCTGCGTTTCAGAGAGGTGATCCAGCACAATGACCGGCACCTCATCCATGCGCAGGCGTCGAGCAGCCGCCAGGCGGGCGTGCCCAGCGATCACTACGCAGTCGGCACCGACAAGGATCGGGTTCGTCCACCCGAATTCGATGATGCTGGCGGCAACCTGCGCCACCTGTTCGTCCGTATGCGTCCGGGCGTTCCGGGCGTACGGGATCAACTTGTCGATGGGCCAAATCTGTACGGCGAGGTCGCGGAAGCGCGGAGACGCTGCACCGATGCCGGCGACTTCCCGATTTGTAGTGCGCGATTTCGCCGTCATGCCTGGGCTTTCCTCTTCGGTCCGTAGTGCGGATTGGGTCCGTGGTGCTGGATGCGCCGCGCATCGCTTTGCTTCGGATTCATGGCCTCGTCTGCCGGGACGCCGCGAGACGCCGCGACGGCGGCGAACGTCTCGCCAGTGGCCGCGAGGATCGGCGTCTCGCCGATCAGATTCATGACCCGCCGCACAATCACATCGCAATAGGCCGGGCTGATCTCGCAGCCGTAACCGGTCCTGTCGAGCAACGCCGCTGCGGCCATCGTCGTTCCGCTCCCCATGAACGGATCGAAGACCACATCGCCGGCATCGGAGTACGCCAGCAAGAAGAACTCCACCAGCGCGCGCGGGAACGGAGCGGAGTGCGAACCCTGACTCGACTCGCTCTTGACCTCGATCACGTTGCTCGGGCGCGCCAGTCCGGTGTGCCGGCCATCCGAATCGTCGGACAGACTGTTCCTGCTGCGCTGCCACGCACTCTGGTTCTTCCCCCCGTCCGCAGCCGCGCCCCGCGCGCCTGTCCCCAGGAGGCCACTCCCGGAGTTTGATTTCGGATTGTTCGGGGAGTAGTCGAAGCAGTCCTCCGACTCGTGGCTCACGGCCTGCGGCCGAAACTTAATCTGCTGCTGGCGGCAGAAGTGAAACACCGGTTCCCAGGCGTTCTTGAATCGATTTCCCCAGCCGCCAGGCACGCCGTTATCGGTCTTGCGCCAGCAGAACGTGTCTACGAATCGCCAGCCCCACTGCCGCCGGTGCGCGATGACGAGATCCATCACGTACAGATCGCGCTCACCTTCGTCGGCGTGCTCCTTGATGTTGAGGAAGTAGGAGCCATCGGGCGCCAGAATCGATTCGACTCCAGCCGCGACCGCGCCGAACCACGCGACGTACTCATCCGGACGAACCGGCTTGAAGCCGCTCGATGCGTCGTACTCGCGCTGCGTCGCGTAGGGCGGTGAGGTCACGACCACGTTGGCCAGCGCATCGGCGAATAGCGCGCGAACGGTTTCCCCCTCGCGGCAGTCGCCGCAGATCAGGCGGTGGGCCCCGATCAACCACACGTCTCCGGGCTGGGTTACCGGCTGGGCTGGCGGTTCGGGGACCTCATCGGTCACATCCTCAGGCGGCGCGTCGCCGTCTTCGAGCAGCGCCTCCAGTTCCTCGTCGCTGAAGCCAATGATCGCGAGGTCTGCGCCGTCTGTTTCGAGTTCGCGCAGTTCGCTTGCGAGCATCTTCTCGTCCCATCCGGCATTCATCGCGAGCTTGTTGTCTGCGAGGATGTATGCCCGCCGCTGCGTCTCGCTGAGATGGTCCAGAACTACCACCGGCACCTCCGCGAGGCCCAATTTGCGAGCAGCCAGGAGACGACCGTGGCCGGCAATGATCCCATCCATCGAGTCAACCAGGATCGGATTGGTGAAGCCGAACTCCAAGATGGACGCCGCGATCTGCGCTATCTGTTCGGCAGAGTGCGTGCGCGCATTCCTGGCGTACGGCACCAGCCGGTCGGTCGGCCAAATCTCGATTCGCCGCGCCATCGCGGGCGTTATCGTTGCCGGAAGTGTCGCCATTGGTTTACGAACAACTACAGAAAGTCCAACGTTGGACGTTCGCCTGGCTCGCGCCGGAATCGGCCACCCTTTCGCGCCCCGGTGCCCCGTGTCGCGCCGTTTGGCTCGGGGTTGGCCGGTTGGTCCACCCGCCGCCTCGGGCGCGCCCTGGCCGCCACTGACCGCTGACCACCTGACCGCCCCTTTTTGCGCCTGACGCTAGCGAACTTGCGCTACTCTTCAACGCGCCGCCGCCGCGCGCCCGGAAGTACCTATGGCTTTAACGGGTGGCTTGGGGTTCCGAACAACCGCCCCACGAGCACGGGCGATGTACCGCCACCGATGTTGCGTCGCTGGCTTTTCACATGACCAAGCAGTCCGCGACCACCTGGAGAAAAGCTGTTCGCATCTCCGGCGGCGCATAAGTCGTCCCGTCGCGGTTGCCGCCAAGACGCTTCAGGTCCCACGCAGGCCCGTGGTCCAGAAGCTCTTTGAAGCTGTATCTGGTACCCATCACGGAACTGACCGACGTCGGCTTCGGTTCGCCAGGTCGGAGGAAGAGAATCGCTCGGTTGATGTGGCCCTTACGATGGCGCACCACGCGCGACACCAGTCCTGCCGATTGCAGCCGCGCCAGCCGTTGTTCGGAAACGCTGGCGTACAGACTACCGTCGGCCTGGTAGACGGGAATCGAGGTATTCATGTTTTTGGGCACACGTGGAGTAGCAGGAACCGCTGCGGGAAGGAGATTCACGAGCGTCCCGGCGCTCGTACGGCGCAGAAGCGACACGCACTTCGCGTCTGCTCCAATTCTCTCAAAAACGACACGGGATATCAATGCTTTTGTGCTGGAAAGTGCCTTTGTTTTCTTTTGGTTGAGAGCGCTCCGCGACGCCAAAACATCGCGCGATGGCTACCATGCATACCATGCCTACCAGTGCACCCCGAATCACGTCGCGTTGGGGCGGTGGTCCTTATAGGGACGATGAATTCTTCGTCCTGGCAGACAACAAGGCCAATGATGGCTACCATGGTTCCCACGAGTACCAAGTGATTACGAATAAGAGAGATTCAGCGGTATCCATTGGCTGGCCATGGCTACCGAGACCGTTTGAGCCGATTCGGAACTGCTAATCCGCGTTGGTCACACGATTGCTTCACGCCTGCGCGCGGTTGAAAGGCCTTCTAGAAGTCTTCGTCCAAGACGAAGAAATAGGCTCCCTATATAGGACCACCGTCTGGATGGCTACCTGGGCTCCCGTGGGGGCGGCGGCGGCAGACCCCCGCGCGTGGCCTATTCGTCTTGGGTTTCCAAGAGACTCTCTTGCCTGTATTCGTCAGGCAGGCACGTCGTGTTTCGAGGCATGCAGACGTGGATCGCGAGGACTTCAAGTTCCTTCTTGCGCTTATGGAATTGGCGATCAAAAGAGAGAAATTCATCGCACGACATTTCCAGCGCGGAGGCCGCGTGCAGGGAATCTGGGCCACTCATGCAGATGCCATGCGCCCATCGAAGGTTGCGCGCCCGCTCAGCTACAAGGACCGTATCCTGGACTAGCGCTATATACTGTCCCGAGGTCAGAAAGTTTTTGAAAATCGCCTTGACAGCATCACAAGGGATTCCACTGCTCGATGGCTCTTCTGCGTGTTGACATTCTGCGACGGTTAGCGTGGCTGTCAAGATCTGAACTTTTCCATCCTTCGCCGCTTGCAGTAGCGCCTTGAGATGCCAAACGTCAGATGTTCTGTCGATGTTCCCGCTGCCAATTGCATGCTTAGCCAATTCAACAAAGCAGGAACTTTCGATGTAAATTTTACGGCTAGTTGCCACGCCCCCTCGCATAGTTGATGAATTCCTGGGTGGTCAATTGTCCAGTGAATCGCGGGATTGACCCAAACAAATTGTCGAATTCTTCGTCCGTCACAACGGCGGCCAGATCCACTCTAACAACATCCATGTCTTCCAGCTTTCGCTGAACTAGATCCGTCTCAGTGTATCCGTAGACGTGAAGGACGGCATTTCTCCGCTGAAGCGCCGTAGCAATTGCTGGATATATCTCCGGCTTGTATACGCATTTCACTAACGCGCCGGTGGACAATTCCCTCAGGTTGAAATACGCAGGTTGAGACCCAAGAAATAGGGAATGGATTCTTCCTTGAAGAGCGCCGTACGCCCGGACGGACCCTTGGACTTCCGATTGAATTGCCGTAGCTTCGGACTTCGTGAGATCAAAGCGCCGCAGCGGAACCAGGGCCGGAAGCCCGTGTCTGTATTCCGATTCAGACACCCATTCGTCGTCAGCGCTCGAATCTTCTTCCTCTGGCTCGGAGGGCGGAGCGTATAACTGAAACGATACGGCCTCCTCTGGATCTATGGGATTCGCGATTTTCGCGTATTGGGCAATAGTAGCCCTGCGGATCGCGGGCGCCGGGCGTCTCTCGGCAATGCTGGCGAATGCGGTGTTGAATTCAACTACCTGTTCGACCGTTACCGGATCAGCCTTCTCCGCGACGAACGACAGTGATCCATTTTCAAAATCGAGACCAATCCACTTGTCGCCGGCAGCGTTGAGGCCAAGGTCATCGTTAAGCATGCCGAGGAATCGCTGAAGATCGCCGACGATCTCAGCAAGCTTGCCCAGTGGAACGCCCCTGATTCCCTTCTGGATCTCTACTTGAATTCGCAGATTAGCCATGGCCTACGCTCCTGTCGTACACTTCGAGTAGGGCCATTCGATGGAGCGGCTGCCACCGTCCGTAGTTGGCTTAGTATCGATCAACGCTGAAGCCCGAAGCCCCTTTATCCAAGACTTTGGGCTGGGGCCATTATACCCGATGGCCATGGGGCGGCGCTCGGCCCCGTGGTTTCTCTCGCCACGCTTCCGGGATCTGGCACTGCCACAGGGACATCTGTGCTACTTCGCCTGGTACGTGCTTTGCCCTTTCAGATCCTACGTCTACACCATTCCCACAATCCGCCTCACTTCCAAGACCGAAAGCGATGCCCGCCATTTGCAGGATTGCCTGGGTTAAGGTGGGGCGCACCGACCGATCCCGCCGTAGAGTCGGGGTTCTGGGTCAACCGGCGAAGTCGGGGCTTCGATCCGCTCACGAACCCACCCGCTGACGTAATGAGGGAGAATAGGCGTTCCGAGGAGTTTTCGGTCGCGGCCAGACCATTACTCACCGTCGCCCATTGCCAATGGAGATCATCGACAACATCAACCGCCTGCTCGGGGACAACCTCAAGCAATCGATAACGCCGGGCGCCAAGCTGAAGATTGCGGCCTCCTGCTTCTCGATTTACGCGTTTGAGGCCCTCAAGGCGGAGTTGGAACAGATCGACTCCCTGGAGTTCATCTTCACCAGCCCCACCTTCGTCCCGAACGAGGTCACCGACCCGGTCCGCCGCGAGCGCCGCGAATTCCACATCCCGAAACTTGAACGGGAGCGCGGTTTCTACGGTACCGAATTTGAAATTCGTCTAAAGAATAAACTCACCCAGCGCGCCATCGCCAAGGAATGCGCCGCCTGGATGCGGCGCAAGACCGCCTTCCGCTCGAACCGCACCAAGGCCCCCATGCAGCAGTTTGCATGCCTGCGCGGCCGCGCGGACGAAGCCATCTACATGCCACTACATGGCTTCACCGCCGTCGATCTCGGTTACCAGCAGGGCAACGCCGTCTCGAATATGGTGAACCGGATGGACGAGCCGCTCATCACCACCACCTACATCAACCTGTTCGATCAAATCTGGAACGACAAGGAAAAGCTCGAAGACGTCACCGCCCTCCTCTGCGATCACATCGCAGCGGTCTATCAGGAGAACTCGCCCGAACGCATTTACTTCCTGATCCTGTACCACATCTTCGACGAGTTCCTAGAGGACATCAACGAAGACGTTCTGCCCAACGATCTCACCGGGTATCAGGACAGTGCCATCTGGCAGAAGCTCTTCAACTTCCAGCGCGATGCCGCCACGGGGATCATAAACAAGCTCGAAACGTACAGCGGCTGCATCCTGGCCGATAGCGTCGGCCTGGGCAAGACCTTCACGGCGCTGGCCGTCATCAAGTATTACGAGCTGCGCAACCGCTCCGTGCTCGTGCTCTGCCCCAAGAAACTCGCAGACAATTGGCTGAACTACAATCGCAACCTGAAGACGAACATTTTCGCCAAGGACCGCTTCAGTTACGACGTGCTCTGCCACACCGACTTACAGCGCACCAGCGGGTACTCCTTCGGCGTTCCACTCAACCGCATCAACTGGGGCAACTACGATCTGGTCGTTATCGACGAGTCCCACAACTTCCGCAACAACGAAGTCTTCAAGGATCGCGAGACGCGCTACCAGAAGCTGATGAACGCCGTCATCCGGGAAGGCGTCAAGACCAAGGTCCTGATGCTTTCCGCGACGCCCGTCAACAATCGGTTCAGCGACCTGCGCAACCAGCTCGCCCTGGCCTACGAGGGCGAACCCGGCAATCTGGCCCCGAAGCTGCGTACCGGCAAGGACATCAACGAAATCTTCCGCCGCGCCCAGGCTACTTTCAATGCCTGGTCTACCCTTCCGCCGGAGGCGCGCACCCCCGCCGCCATCCTCGGCGCCCTCGACTTCGACTTTTTCGAATTGCTCGATTCGGTCACCATCGCCCGCTCCCGGAAGCACATCGAGACGTTCTACGATACGAAGGACATCGGCAAGTTTCCCGAGCGCCTGAAGCCCGTCTCGGTCCATTGCCCCCTCACTTATCGGCCCGACGTCATCGGCTTCAACGATATCTTCAGTCAGCTCTCGTTATTGAAGCTCTGCGTCTTTGCGCCGGTCAGCTACATTCTCCCTAGCCGCCTGCCCAAGTATGAGGACCTCTACGATACCGAGGTCAAGGGCGGTAGCAGGTTCAAACAGCTTGACCGCGAGCAAAGCCTGCAAGCCCTCATGACCGTGAATCTGCTTAAGCGCCTGGAGAGTTCCGTCGAATCGTTCCGGCTCACCTTGCAGCGGTTAGCCAATAAGCACCTCGCGACTCTCGCCAAGATCGACGCGCATAAGAAGACCGGGAGCGACGCCACGTTCACAGACGATTCCTCGAAATTGGAGAATGCCGAACCCGACGACGAGAACGACCTGGCCGCAACCGGCGATGAAGAGGACGGTGGGCAGATTGGCGGTAAAGTCCAGATTCGCCTGTCCGATATGGATCTGCCCGCCTGGGAGCACGACCTGCGCGGCGATCTTGCCCTCATCGAAGGCCTATACGGTGAAATGCAGAAGATCGCCCCGTCCGACGATGCCAAGCTCCAGCACCTCAAAACGCAGATCCTCAGCAAGCTCGCATCCCCTATCAACCCCGGCAACCGCAAGATTCTTATCTTCACTGCCTTTGCCGACACCGCCAATTACCTGTACGAAAACCTCGCCGCCACGATCCTCGCTCACCAACGTCTCCACACCGGGCGCGTCACAGGCACCGACACGCCTAAATCCACGCTGGGCCGCGGCTACGATTTCCAGTCCCTCCTGACCCTTTTCTCCCCTCTATCCAAGGAGAAAGCCGCTATCATGCCCGAGGAGCCCGGCGAAATCGACGTCCTCATCGGCACCGACTGTATCTCCGAAGGCCAGAACCTGCAAGACTGCGATTACCTGATTAACTACGACATCCACTGGAACCCGGTCCGCATCATCCAGCGATTCGGCCGCATTGACCGTATCGGCTCCCGCAACACGTGCATCCAGCTTGTCAACTACTGGCCCGACATCACACTCGACGAGTACATCAACCTCAAGGAGCGCGTCGAAAACCGCATGGTGATTGCCGATGTCACGGCCACAGGCGACGATAACGTCCTCAACAGCAAAGCCAACGACCTCTCCTACCGCAAGGAACAACTCCGCCGCCTGCAAGAGGAAGTCATCGAGATGGAAGACCTGAAAACTGGCGTATCCATCACCGACCTCGGACTCAATGACTTCCGCATGGACCTGCTGAGTTACCTCAAGATCAACGGCGACCTTGCCGGCGTCCCCAGCGGCATGCATGCCGTCGTCCCCGCCGACCCCGAGCGCGGCCTTCCGCCGGGCGTCATCTTCACGCTTCGAAATCGAAACCAGAGCGTCAACATCGACCGTCAAAACCGACTGCATCCTTACTACCTCATTTACATCGCCAGCGGCGCACCCCGGCAACCGCCGCGCGTGATCGTCAATCACACCGAGGTGAAGCGCGTGCTCGATCTGTTGCGCACTGCCTGCAAAGGACGTGGCGACCCAATCTCCGAGGCGTACCGGCCTTTCAACCTCGCCACTCAGGACGGCCGCGAGATGCAGCCCTACTCCGAACTGCTGGCCCAGGCGATACGGTCCATGGTCGACCTCAAGGAGGAGAAGGACCTCGACAGCCTATTCACCAGCCCCAAAACCAGTGCGCTGGTCAGCCCTATCGCCGGCCTCGACGACTTCGAACTCATCGCCTTCCTGGTCGTCCAGGCAGTCACGTGAACACCGCCATGTTTGACTATCCAAAACAGGCCGAGTTCAACCGCATCGTTCCGAAAGCGAAGATCTACGCCTTTGCCAAGCCCACCCGCGCCGTGCGCAACCGCTTTGTTTCGCAGGTGGCCGAGATCGTCTGGAAGTATAAGCTTTCGCCTGAAACGGTTAACCTCCCCGCCCGCCAGGGCGTTCAGGAAATTCAGATTTTCGTGATCGCCCTCAAAACCGCCGAGTTGGCCGAGGATGTCCTCCGCGCCATGGACCGCGCCATCCCGTCGCCTATCTTCTTCGACCTGACCTTTGACGGTCGCGTGAAGTCCACCGCAGCCTACAAGCGCCCTAGCGGTGCCGACGTGTCCAAGCCCGTGGTGGATGTCTACTTCGAATCGGACTGGCAGCCGGCCGGCAGCGCCCGCCCGCCTTTGCCCGTGGCCCTTGACCTGGCCGGACTCTATGAGCAGATGCTGCGATGCCTCCTGCCCCTTGCGCCGCGTGCGGGTGAGCCGATCCAAGCCCAAGTGGAACGCGCCCGGCTCATCCGAATGAAAGAGAATGAATGCAAGCGCCTGGAGGCGCGCATCCGCCAGGAAGTCCAATTCAATCGTAAAGTTGAAATCAACGCCGAGTTGCGGTGCCGCAAAGCCGAGCTCGACCAGCTTCTGGAACCGTAATCATGGATAAACTCAAGCTCCACACGCCCGACCTTACCGCCGAGAACATCGAGAAGATTGCCGCCCTATTTCCCAACTGCATCACCGAGGCGCGCGACGAAAACGGCACGCTCACCAGGGCCGTGGACTTCGATCAGCTCCGCCAGGAACTCTCTACCTCGATTGTGGAGGGGCCGCGCGAGCGCTATCACCTCGACTGGCCCGGCAAACGGGAGGCGTTGCTCGCAGCGAACGCGCCCATTGCGAAGACCCTCCGCCCCTGCCGCGAGGAGAGCGTGGATTTCGACACGACCCGCAATCTCTTCATCGAAGGCGACAACCTTGACGCGCTGAAGCTGCTTCAGGAGACGTACCTGAATAAGGTGAAGCTGATTTACATCGACCCGCCGTACAACACGGGGAACGATTTCATTTATGACGATGACTTTGCGGAGGACACGGAGAGCTACTTCGAGCGGTCGAATCAGAAAGACGAAGTGGGCAACCGCATGGTGGCGAACACAGAGGCAAACGGGCGATTCCATTCTGACTGGCTCACGATGCTCTATCCGCGATTACGATTGGCGAAGAATCTCTTGGCGCGCGATGGGGCTATTTTCGTCAGCATCGCCGATCACGAGATTTACAACCTGCGGATGATCATGAACGAAGCCTTCGGAGCGGACAACTTCGTTGCAACGATCATCTGGCAAAAGGTGTTCTCGCCGAAGAATTCAGCGCGACAGTTTTCTGAGGACCACGACTACATCGTCGTTTACGCGAGAAACGCAGAGGAGTGGAAGCCATCGCTCCTCCCAAGAACGGGTGAGATGGACGCCCGGTATGCCAACCCGGACGACGACCCTCGCGGACCGTGGACATCGGGCGATCTCTCCGCGAGAAACTTCTACGGTGACGGAACTTATTCTGTAACCACGCCGTCAGGTCGCCATCTCGACGGTCCGCCGCCGGGCACCTATTGGCGTGTCTCGTCTAATAAGTTAGAAGAACTTGACCGGGACAAACGCATCTGGTGGGGCGCCGACGGCAGCAACGTTCCGCGCCTAAAGCGTTTCCTCAGCGAAGTCAAGACCGGCCGTGTCCCGCAGACGCTCTGGGGGTATGACGAAGTCGGCCATACTCAGGAAGCCAAAAAGGAATTGCTAGCCGCCGTTGCGTTTCCTAATTCGGATTCAATGTTCGATACGCCAAAGCCGACACGTCTGCTGAAGCGGATTCTCCAACTGTCAACCCTCCCGAATGAGAACGCCGTAGTGATGGATTTCTTCGCGGGTTCAGGCTCCACGATGCACGCGGCAATCGCGCTAAACGCAGAGGACACCGGCAACCGCAAGACGATTCTCGTCCAATTGCCGGAGCCGATTGTGCCGACGCCGCCCCCAGGCGATGCTATGCGAACCATCGCCGACATCGCGAAGGAACGCATCCGCCGCGCGGGCGCTAAAATCAAATTGGAGTCAGCCATCACCGCCCCCGACCTCGATGTCGGCTTCCGCGTCCTCAAGATCGACACGTCCAACATGAAGGACGTCTACTACGCCCCGGACGCCATCAAGCAAGCGGACCTCCTCGCGCACCTCGATAACATCTGCGAAGATCGCACTCCGGAAGATCTCTTGTTCCAGGTGCTAGTGGACTGGGGTGTCGACCTCGCTCTGCCTATCGCCACCGAGACCCTCGCGGGCAAGACGGTCTTCTTCGTCGATGGCAACGCTCTTGCCGCCTGCTTCGACGCCGATATCAACGAGGACCTGGTAAAGGAACTTGCCAAACGCAAGCCGCTGCGCGCCGTCTTTCGCGACAGCAGCTATGGCAGCGACAGCGTCAAGATCAACGTGGAGCAGATCTTCAAGCTCCTCAGCCCGAGCACGGAAATCAAGTCGCTCTAAGCCATGAAACTCAAATTCAAACAGCAGGGCTTCCAGACCGACGCCGTCATGGCGGTTGCCGATTGCTTTGCTGGCCAACCCTTCGCGAGCGGGATCGGCTACCGGATCGACCCAGGCCGGGAGGTCGAAGCCACCGGGCAGATGCTTGCCGATCTTGACCAGACCGGTTTCAAAAACAGCGACCTCGTGTTGCCGCTCACGGAAGTGTTGAAGAACATCCACGCCGTCCAGCAGCGCCACAACCTTCCGCTTTCCAGCAGCCTGAAAAGCACGTCCGTCTGCCCGGTGAACCTCGACATTGAAATGGAGACGGGCACCGGCAAGACCTACTGCTACATCAAAACGATGTTCGAGCTGAACCAGCGTTACGGCTGGAGCAAGTTCATCGTGGTGGTCCCCAGCATCGCTATCCGGGAAGGCGTTTCCCAATCCTTCCAGGACACCGCGGATCACTTTCTGGAGCAGTACGGCAAGCGCGCCCGCCCGTTTATCTACAATTCCAAGCAACTGCACAATCTGGAAAGCTTTTCTTCGGACGCCGGCGTCAACGTCATGATCATCAACGTCCAGGCGTTCAACGCCCGCGGCCAGGACGCCCGCCGCATCTACGAGGAACTGGACGATTTCCAGTCCCGCCGCCCCATCGACGTCATCAAGCGCAACCGCCCGATCCTCATCCTCGACGAGCCACAGAAGATGGAGGGCGCGAGAACCGTCGAGTCGCTCAAGGAGTTCACTCCTTTGATGATCCTGCGCTACTCGGCGACCCATAAACAGGAGCACAACAAGGTTTACCGCCTCGACGCGCTCGATGCCTATAACCAGAAATTGGTAAAGAAAATCGCGGTGCGGGGCATCTCCGTGAAGGGCCTTGCCGGGACCAACGCCTATCTGTATCTCGAATCCATTCAGGTCTCCACCAGCAAGCCGCCTGAAGCCCGCGTGGAACTCGAAATCCGACACGCCGGAGGCATCAAGCGCGAACTGCGCAAACTCGGCCGCAATAATAACCTCCACGAAACGTCCGGCGGCCTGGAACAGTACAAAGGGTTCGTCGTCGCCGATATCAACGCCCTCGACAACACCTTGAGCTTCACCAACGGTGTCGTGCTCCAGGCGGGCGAGGCCACAGGCGACGTGAATGAAGGTGCCCTACGCCGCATCCAAATCCGTGAGGCCGTCAAGGCGCACTTCGACAAGGAGCAGACGCTGTACTCCCAGGGGATCAAGGTGCTGTCGCTCTTCTTCATCGACGAAGTGGCCAAGTACCGCCGCTACGACGAGGCCGGCGAGCAGCCCGGCGAATACGCGCAAGTCTTCGAGGAAGAATACAACCGCCAGCTCAACGAGGCGCTCACGCTGGAGGACTCGCCATACAACCACTATCTGAAGGCGATTGAAGCATCTAAAACGCACGAAGGCTACTTCTCCATCGATAAGAAGAGCAAACGCCTGGTGAATCCGAACACTGCCGCGCGCTCGACGGAAACCGACGACGTGGATGCCTACGACCTGATCCTGAAAAACAAGCGCCGTCTGCTCTCATTTGAGGAGCCTGTGCGCTTCATCTTTTCGCACTCCGCGCTACGAGAAGGATGGGACAACCCAAACGTGTTCGTTATCTGCGCGCTCAAGCACAGCGACAACACCGTCTCCCGCCGCCAGGAGGTCGGCCGCGGTCTCCGGCTTTCCGTCAACCAGGACGGCGACCGCATGGACAATGCGGCCACCGTGCACCAGGTCAACGTGCTTACCGTGGTGGCCAGCGAGAGCTACAAGGACTTCGTTGCCGCGCTGCAACGCGATATCAAAGACACGCTCTCGGCGCGCCCGCGGAAAGCGGATGAAGCGTATTTTACGGGCAAGATATTCAAGACGGAAAACGCGGACGTCACCGTGACGCCGCAGATGGCCAAGGCCATCTACCGGTACCTTGTCAAAAACGACTACACGGACAACACCGACCAGATCACGCCCGAATATCACGAAGCCAAGAGCGAGGGCCGACTGGCGGCGCTCCCGCCGGAATTGGAGCGTCACGCACCCCAGGTATTTCAACTCATCGACGGCGTTTTCAGCGATGCCCTGCTTCCGGGAATAGACGATGAGCGCAAGGCCAGAGTGAACCCGCTCAACGCCAATTTCAAGAAAAGAGAGTTCCAGGAGCTGTGGGGCCGCATCAACCGAAAGGCGGCGTATACCGTGCAGTTCGAGACCCCTGAGCTGGTGGGGAAGTGCGTCGGCGCAATCGAAAAGGAACTGAAGGTCAGCCCGCTCCAATACACGGTGCAACGCGGCGAACAGACCGCCACAGCCACCTACGACGAGGTCCAGCAAGGGCAGGCGTTCAGGTTGCAGGAGACGGAGACCGGCGCGCTGATGGCTTCCATCCAGTCCAGCGTCAAGTACGACCTCATCGGCAAACTGGCCGAACAGACGAAGCTCACGCGGCGCACCATCGGCAGCATTCTCCAAGGCATCAACGTCGCGGTTTTCAGCCAGTACCGCATAAATCCGGAAGACTTCATGCTGAAGGCGGCCCGCCTCATCAACGAGCAAAAGGCCACCGTCATTGTGGAGCATCTCGCTTATGACCCGGTGGAAGACAGCCACACCCTGGACATTTTCACCCAGGAAAAGCCAAAAGAGGATTTCAGTAAAGCGGTCAAGACCGGCCGCCACATTTACGATTACGTGTTCACGGATTCCGCGAACGAACGGGAGTTTGTCCGGGAACTCGACACGGGAACCGACGTCGTGGTTTACGCCAAGCTGCCCCGGACGTTCTTCATTCCGACTCCGGTGGGGGACTACAGCCCCGATTGGGCTATTGCATTTCAGGAGGGCGCGGTGAAGCACGTATACTTCATCGCCGAAACCAAGGGATCTCTGTCCTCCATGGATCTCAGAAAGATCGAGGAATGCAAGATCGATTGCGCCCGCAAGTTCTTCAGCAAGATCACGTCCGACCAGGTCAAGTACGACGTGGTGAACAGCTACGCGAGGCTTATGGAGTTGGTGAAATAGGAAGCCAATAGCTATTCCCCGGAAGCCTAGCCGTTAGCCTACCGCGGAGTCAACGCCATTCCGCCTTCGCGTTCCGTTGCACCACCGTTTCGGGTAAGAACGTGCAAATCTAAATCTCAGCCCCAGCTTGGGCACGACGCGGCGATTGGCGTGCTTTGCGTGGTGAAACAACAGGCTTTACGTGGGCTCCTCAGGTAGGACGAGAATCAGCCGATATCTGCGGCCAGATCTTGATTGCGAGATCTGCCAATCGGCCTGCACGCAGTCGGATGCTGTCCTCAGTCCAACACGGGAGATCTGCGATCTCGTGATTCAGCTTTAACAATGATCCGTGCAATGCATCGCGCTTAGCGTCGAAGTTCAGATTGCCGAGGCTCGGATTACGCGCGTCGGTGAGGAGCGTGAGGTTGCCCAAAGTATGCTTCAGCGCTTCGCGGGTGGCAATGATCGTGAGCTGAACCTCGGTCATCCCAGTCCTTAAGTCCGTTGGGACATTCGTGTTGTCAGGCAATGGCCAGTGCTCCATCCAACTATCCGGTAGCACATGCTCGATTGTTAGGTCGTCTGGCAGGGTGGTCGCCTCATCGAATCTGTCGCGCGCGGCGCGTTCGAGTTCGCACAGGATGTGCCGCAACCTCTGCTGCTGAACGTTACCATACTGCCTGCGCTCCAATATCTGTTTGCGCAGCTCAACATCGTTGGGGAAGCGAACAGCATCGCCGTCAGAAGCCGAGAAGGCGGCAACGAAACTCGCACAAGAGACCCCGTTTGCCTGCATTTGAGAGACGATTCGGAGAAACACCTTATTGTAGTTCTTTCCGGTCAGGCCGCAGAGCGTGCGGCGAACAACATAGCTGACAATGAGATCGTAGAGCGCCGCTTTCTCTTCTTCGGAAGTACTGCTCGCTTCGATGATGAAGACCAATGGATAGGCGGTGCTCACGTCAAACACGGTGAGCTGCCGCGCAAGGTTCGACAGGGCGCCATCACCATTTGGCTGGACAAGCTTGCGATAGGTGGGCGCATGTCGGAGCAGTGTCTCAAGCTCCGCGTCAACGCTTGCAAATTTGCGCTTGGTGACGAAGCTCTTGTAGCCCGCATAGAGTTCGGTCAAGAGAATCTCGCTGCCCGTTTCGGCAGCGAGCGTGTCGCTCAAGAAGAAGTCAATGCGCGGCTTCTTAATCCGGCCGCGCGTCCCGGGTTCCTTCCAGAACGGTTCCTCAAAGGCGCTCCACCGCCTTTCCATCAACGCTTCAACATCTTCCCCGCCGCGCGTCGCACGATGGAATACATCGTTGCGGACGAGATCCATTGCGGCAAGCGGCTCGCCGCTGCTATTAAGCGTCTCGAAGATCACCTGCGCATCGTCGCGTTCGTCCAACGTGATGACGATCACGCGAAAATCCTCAAGTACCGCGGCCGAGAGAGCATTCAGCCTTTGCGCAACCTTTTCGGTGCCGGCTGAATTCACGAAGCTCTCCGCTTCGGTGCGCAAGAAAGCCCAGGCGCGCAATGGCAACAGCGCGTCCTCCTTGATGCTGCCGTTCTTGTAGAAAGCGTTCGGGTATTTCGTGCGCAGGCCATCGAGATCGAAATCGACGAGATCACGGTATAAGGATCTGTCGTATGCCGTGGGGTGCAACTTGTAGCGCTCTATCCGCCTGTCCTGCATCTGCGGCCCCTCGGTGTTGAGCAAAAGAGGATCGAGAAGATCAGCGACTTGATCTTGGCCGAGCGCGCGAGCGAGTTCGCGAAGTGCTGCCAAGAGTATCTCGAAAGTCATCAATCGCTGTTGGCCGTCCACCACATCGAGCACTTCCATCCGGCCAAAGGAATAGGCGCCGCGTGGAATGACTAGAAGCGCACCCATATAGTGGGGGAACCCGGCGATGCAATTCAGCCGTTCCTCGGCCTTCGCTTCAATCTGATCGAAAAACGTTTCGAGGTGCGGCTTGACCTTCCAGGCATAGGTTCGCTGATAAATCGGCACGACAAAGCGCTTCGGGTTTTTCAGCACGTCGCCGATCTGAAAAGGGTCTGCTTTCAATTGCGCCTCCCACGGATTGGCACGTCTAGTGAACGACCTTCGATTGTACATCCAATACGCTATTGGGAGTCGTTTATCCAAGTTCCCGGCGGACCGTCTGCCTTGCCGGTCTTGCGCGGATGCCGCCGCAATCGGGCCGACACCCATTTCGTGCTCGCATTCGTTGCGCCGCCGCCCGCGCAGACTTGGCGCACGTTGCGCCCTGGCGCGGCGAGACGACTCGTTCTACCAGAGCGCGGTGTCGGCAGCCACGGGCGCGCCTGTCTCTTGCACCGTGCATTTGCGCCCCACTGGGGGGAAACTGGGGGAACTCAGGCGTCCACGTTTGGGTAAATTCGGGTAAGGATGGGTAGAGATTTAAAACAGCCGTGCCTTGGGCGCGGCGCGGCAAGTAGCGTGTTCAGTAGGGGATACGTTGAAACTAAAGGACTTAAATTGGCTCCTCAGGTAGGACTCGAACCTACAACCCTTCGGTTAACAGCCGAATGCTCTACCATTGAGCTACTGAGGAGCAGTGATCTCTTTTCATTTAAACAAAGGCTCTAGACGCTGTCAAATGGTGGACTCCGCGCCAGGGGTGCTTATCTGTTCCAGGTATCGACCCGCTCCATCACGGCCGCGCCCGGAATTGGGGTCTCGCATCCGTGGACGAGGTGCGGGGCGCCCCTATGTCAGCACCGTGAAAGCGCTCCCCGTCCGCTCCACCGGCCTGTAGAGCGTATCGCGCTCGAACGGCTCCCGCCCCGCTTTGCGGATCAACTGCAAGAGCTCGGCGCGGCGCAGGCCTTGCATGGTGGTGGCGCCGGCGTCGTGGTAAATGCGTTCTTCCACTATGGTGCCGTCGATATCGTCGGCGCCAAAGCGCAGAGCGATCTGCGCGATGCGCGGGGTCATCATCACCCAGTAGGCTTTAATGTGCGGGATGTTGTCGAGCATCAGCCGCGCCACGGCGATGTTCTTGATGTCCGCGAAGCCGGTGGTGGTGGGGATGTGCGCCAGCGCCGTGTTGTCGGGGTGGAAGGCCAGCGGGATGAAGGTCACGAAGCCGCGGGTTTCGTCCTGCAAGGCTCGCAGGCGGACCAGGTGATCCACGCGATCCTCCTCATTTTCGATGTGGCCGTAGAGCATGGTGCAGTTGGAGACCAACCCCAACTGGTGCGCGGCGCGGGCGGCGTCGATCCATTCCTGGCCGTCGATTTTGTGATCGCAGATGATGCGGCGCACGCGCTCGTTGAAAATCTCGGCGCCGCCGCCGGGCAGCGAGCCCACGCCGGCGTCCCGCAGGCGCTCAAGCGTTTCCCGCACGGTAATCCCGGTGCGCCGCGCCAGGTAGGCCACCTCCACCATGGTGAGCGCCTTCAGGTGGACCTTGGGGAAGCGTTCGCGCAGGCCGCGGAACATCTCGCAGTACCAGTCCAGGGTCAATTCGGGGTGCAGCCCGCCCACGATGTGGAACTCGGTGACGGCTTCGCTCCAGCCCTCGCCGGCGCGCCGCCACACCTCTTCGAGCGACATAGTGTAGGCCTTGGGATCGCGCGCGCGCTTGCCGAAGGCGCACAGGCGGCAGCTTGCCACGCACACGTCGGTGGGGTTGATGTGCCGGTTCACGTTGAAGTAGGTTACGTTGCCGTGCAGCCGCTCGCGGACCAGGTTGGCCAGATAGCCCAGCGCCAGAATGTCGCCGCTGCGATACAGGGCCGCGCCGTCTTCCGCGGAAAGCCGCTCACCGGCCTCCACTTTGGCGCGGACGGGATGGAGACGCGAATCTTCAATGGCGGCTTGCATGGCTCAAAAACGCGGCCCGGGGAGCAGGATGTCGCCGGCCCAGAAGAGGAAGAACAGCACGCTCACCCAACCGTTCATGGCGAAGAAGGCCGCATTGACGCGCGAGAGATCGTGGGGCTTGACCAGGCTGTGCTCATAGGCCAGCAGCCCCGCCACGGCGGCCACGCCGGCCAGCGACAGGGGTCCCAGGTGGAGCGAGAAAACGGTCGCCAGAAGGCTCGCCAGCATGGCCGCGTGCAACCCTTGCGCCACCCGCAGCGCGGCGGCGATGCCGAGGGCGCGCGGGATGCTGCACAGCCCTTCGGCGCCATCGAATTCGTAGTCCTGGCAGGCGTAGATCACGTCGAAGCCGGCGGTCCAGAAGGTGACCGCCGCGGTGAGCCAGAGAATGCGCGGGTCGAGGGAGCCGCGCACCGCGATCCATGCGGCGGCGGGCGCCATGCCCAGGCTGAACCCCAGCGCCAGGTGCGAAAAAGAGGTGAATCGCTTGGTGAAGGAATAGAAAAAGATCACCGCCAGCGCGACCGGCGCCAGGCGCAGGCACAAGCGATTCAGTTCGCCGGAGGCCAGCATGAAAAGTCCCGAAGCCGCCGCCACGAACGCCCAGGCGAAGCCCCGGCCCAACAAGCCGGCCGGCAGGTGACGCATCTTCGTGCGCGGGTTGCGGCCATCGATATCGGCGTCCATCAGGCGGTTAAACGCCATGGCCGCCGAGCGGGCGCCCGCCATGGCCACTACGATCCAGAAGAGCTTGGGGAGAACGCCGGCCCCTCCACCCTCCCGCCACGCCAGCAGCGCGCCGGTGAGGGCGAAAGGCAGCGCAAACACGGAGTGCTCGAACTGGATCATTTCGAGCGTGAGGCGCAGACGTTTCCACGGCATCGGGAGATAATCCACCATTTTACCGCCGCCGCCATCATCTCGCTAAAATAGGGGCGCCGCGTGTTACAGTTTGGGCGCCGTGAAAAAGCCGCTTCGAGCCGCGGATGAACGCCGATTGACGCAGATAAAACTCTTGTTTTCAATCAGCGCTTATTCGCGCTCCTCGGCGGCCTGAGTTTTTTCACACCTTCTAGGGCGCGGTTGTTTGCGAACGAACCTTAAGGAGTTGGGTGCATGCTGGAAGCCTTCCAGTTGTCGGATCGGGGCTGCGTCAGGACTAACAACGAGGACTATTGCCGGATTGAGCCTGAACTGGGGCTATATATTCTGGCGGACGGCATGGGCGGGGCCCGGGCGGGCGAGCGCGCCTCGAAGCTGGCCGTGGAGACGGTTGTGGAGGCCATGCTTTTCGCGCGGAATCGCGATTCGCAGGCTCTGCTGGCGGCCGTGGAAGAGGCCAACCGGCGCGTAATGGAAGCCGCCCGGAGCGACCCCAACCTGGAAGGGATGGGAACCACGTTGGTGGCGGCGCTCGAAACCGGAGAGGGGCTGGCCATCGCGAGCGTGGGGGACAGCCGCGCCTACCTGTTGGACGATGAGGGCCTGCGACCGATCACGGACGACCAGACCTGGGTCAACGAGGTGGGGCGGCCGCTCGGCCTGGACGAGGAAAGCCTGCGCCACCATCCCATGCGGCACGTGCTCACCATGGCCATTGGCGCGGGCGCGCCGCTTACCGTGAACTGCTATGGCGCGCCGCTGGCGGCCCGCTCGATGGTTTTGATGTGCAGCGACGGTTTGCACGGCGTGGTGGAGCAGCCGCGCCTGGAAGAGATTCTCCGCCCCGGACGCGACGGCGCGCCTCTCGGGGAATGCTGCCGCCTCCTGGTGGAAGCCGCCAAGGAAGCCGGCGGCCCGGATAATGTAACCGTAGTTCTGATGAGAAAAACGGGGTAGTGCGCCCACTGTCTTTGCGATGAAGGCAAAGGTGTGGGCGGGCGCGTTATTCCTGGCGCTCTCCTGCGCGGCGCCGGCCCAGGTGGCCGTTTTGCGGATCCAGGTGGTGGAAGGGGATGGCGCCGTGCACGCCCCCGGCTCGCGGGCCGCCCGGCCCCTGGTGGTGCGGGTGACCGATGAAACCGGCCAGCCCGTGTCCGGCGCGGCGGTGAGCTTCCACGTGCCCGAGGACGGACCGGGCGGCGTGTTCGCCGGCGGTCTGCGCACGGAAGTGGGATCCACCGATTCCGGCGGAGCGGCGAGCCTGCGTGGCCTGCGCCTGAACCGGATCTCGGGGTCCTTCCAGATTCGCATCTTCGCCTCCAAGGAACAGGCTCGGGCGGGGGTGATCTCCAACCAATACATTGCCGGCGCCCGAAGCGGAGTGGCGGCCAAGGCGCGAACCGGCTGGCGGAAATGGATCGCCGTGGCGGCGTTGGTGGGCGGAGGCGCCGCGGCGGGCCTGCTGGCCGCCGGAAGAACGGGCGGCGCCGCTTCGCAGCCGGCGGCGGCCGCTGCCAGCGCCCCCGCCATCGGCCAGCCCGCCATCACCGTGGGGAAGCCATGATGCGCCAGTGGCCGCGCGCGGCGATGGCGGCGGCGATGCTGCTGCCGGCGGCGGCCTGGGCCCAGTTCGACCTGAGCGTGGTAAGCAGCTCGGGAGAACAGCCGGCGCCGCCGGTTTTCGACTTGGGCTCCATCTATCCCGGCGAGACAGTCACGGCCGCGTTTCGCATCCGGAATACGTCGGCGGCGCCGGCTACGCTCGACTTGCTACAGGTGGCCGGCGTGGGATTCCAGTTGTCGAGCGGCCCCCAGTTGCCGATGACCGTGCCATCGCAAGCGGTCGTGGATTTCAGCGTGGCGTTCCAGGCCTCCATGATCGCTTCCTACAGCGCGGCGCTGCGGTCCGACGGCATTTCGATCTTTCTTACGGCGCAGGTGCTGCCCTGGCTCACCTATAGCGTGGATGCCGGAGCGGGACTCCAGCCTCTGGCGGGAGTAGTGGATTTCGGCGTGGTGCAGCGCGGCGCGGCCGCCACCCGCCATTTCACCATCGTGAACCAGATGAGCGGCGCGCTCAGCGTGCCCTCGATCATGGTGCAGGGGGAGGGATTCGGGTTCGCGGGCGCCTCGCCCAGCGGCATGGTCTTGCAGCCGGGCCAGGGAACCGCGTTCGACCTGGAATTCCAGCCCGGCGCGCAGGACGCCGCGGGGCTCCTCACCGGATCGCTCGCCGTCGGCAACCGCTCCTATGGCCTTACGGGAACGGTGGCGGATCCGCCGCTGCCGCAACCCAAGCTGGCCATCGCCCTGGCGCAGGCGGCCAGCGCGCAGCAGGGCGCGGTAAGCGTGCAGTTCGACGCTCCGGCGAAAATCGGCGGCTCCGGAACCCTAACGCTGGCTTTCCAGCCGGCGGCGCCGGGGGCCACGGACCCGGCCATCGCTTTCGCCTCGGGTGGGAGCGTCATTTCGTTCCCGGTAGCGGTGGGCGACGCCCAGGCGAATTTCTCGAGCGGGCTTAGCGCGCCATTCCAAACCGGTACCACGGCCGGCGCGCTGGTCTTCACCGTCCAACTAGGGGGATCGACGGACCAGCAGACCATCGTCATCCCGCCCGCGGTTGTGGGCGTGACCGTGGCGCAAGCCGTGCGGCAGACCGGCTCGATCGAGGTGCAGGTTGTGGGGTTCGACAACACCCGCAGCGCGGCGGCGCTCACCTTCACGTTCTTCGACGCAGCCGGAAACGCACTGTCTCCCGGCCCCATCGAGACGGACGCTTCGGCGGCATTCACGAACTATTTCCAAAGCTCCGCGACGGGCGGCGCCTTCCTGCTGACAGCAGTGTTTCCGGTAACCGGGGATGCCTCGAAGGTGGTTGCGTTTGAAACCCAGATCGCCAATTCGGCGGGTACGGCGGTTTCGGCCAAGACCGGGTTCTGATCCGCGGCGGAGAATTTGAGAGAAGGAGAGCCTCGGAGAAAGTTCGAGAGAGGATTTTGACGCGGAGACGCGGAGACTGCCGAGGATTCAAGGAGAGCCTCGGCGAGAGTTTCAGAGAAGATTGAAGGTCGCAGAGTACTTATGAGAAAGACAGCGAATGATCGTCGGTGCGACCGTATCGAGCCGCTTCTTAATCGTTCTGCGACAGACCACTAGTTCTCCGTCGGGACCTTGTCGATATGATCGACGACGATCACATCAAGCGGAATGTCCTTCGCCTTCTCCAGCCTCAGCCCGAGCTGCTTCTCCACCGCCATAAAAACGGTCGGCCCACCCGCCGGTTCGCTGGCAGCCGCCGCCGCCGATGCATCCCCTGGCGGCTGCGGCGCGCCGACCGCAGACACCGGCACCGCGACACCATAACAAGCCGGGCATGAAAACTCCAGCGTGAAGTCGTATTTCCCGGTCAAACCGGTCTTGTCGATCACCCGTGGTCTTCTCGTCCCCGAATCGGACAGCATATTGATACCTTGCCCTCGAACAATCAGGAGCGGCAGTGTCGCCACAAGCTCAGCCATGGAGCGTTCCTGATACTTGATCCGCCAGTTTTCCCCCGACCAACTCTGCGCCGTGTGGGGCCCAGGCGGAAGGACGGGGAAGCCGTCCTTGCCCATAACCGAAGGCCCCGGAGGAATGGGAGCGGGATTCGGGTCGGGCTTCACCTCCTTCAGCTTCGGCCCGCCTCTCGCCACCACAAGAACGTAAGCGGGGAAGTCCCGCGTCTCGTGATGAACCCGCAGATGGAACCGCTCCGCCAGTAGGTTCCGCAGCATCGACTGGAACTGTTCCTTGGTGGTAGTGGGCGGCATGATCGCATTAATCTCATATAGACCCGATTCCCAGGAATCCCGGGTCAAGCCTGGGCCACCCGATATCTGGTCTGCGGGCACGTCATAGGCTCTGGCCAGCAAATCGATCATCACGGCGCGCGTCAGATAACGCCCCGGTTCGCCCGACCCGGGGCCCCCGACGACTGGCGGGCCTGAACTGCGCACCGAAGGGTCAACTGCTTTCACCGACGCGGCGTCGAAAGCCGGCTGTTGCGCAAGGCACGCGCTGGCGACCATGGCGCCAACCATGGTCGCCAATGTCACGCAGGTTCGCTTCGTCGTTCACTCCTCTAACAGCGAGGTGTCCAGGCCATCGATCCCCGCCGCCAAAAAGCGCTTCTTCCAACCGGGAGAGTATTTTGTCGTTTAACTCGGGTCCGCGAATCCCTCGGCGGCTCGGCGTCAAAAAGGAGCGCCGGCCACCTCTCCCGCTCTCTCTAATCCGCTCTCGCTCGACCTCGAATTTCTCGGGCTGTGTCTCCGCGTCTCCGCGTCAAAGATGGGCTCCGGCGCTCCCATCCCCCTACCGCCGGCGCAACACGTCCATCTCGGATTCGTGCGGCGTGGGGAAGGTGCGGGAAATGTGGTCCTGCCAGGTGAGGCTCTCTTCATCGCCCAGCGACCAGAGCAACCCGATGACCGAGCACACGCTCAGGCACGATCCGGCGAACCGCGCCAGGCGGTGCTTCAGGTCGGGCGAGAAGCCGTCGAAGGTGATCAGACGCAGGCGGGTCCAGCGCATACCGGCAGTCTCGGAGCCGGCCAGGACCCACACGAAGCCGTAGGCCACCGCGATCAGCGCCAAGTCGACGGCAAACGCTATCAAGGTGGCCCGGTTCAGAACGAACTGCCCGCCCGCCAGGCGGAAAACCGCCAGAAACAGGCCGTAGGCGATCAGGACCATGGCCCAGTCCAGGGCCGCCGCTATGGCGCGGTGCATCCGCCTCGCCACCGGAGCTTCGCAGAAAATCACGGCGTCCACGGTGGTACCCAGAGTGCGCGGCTTGGCGGGGGCCGGCGGCAGAAAATCGAGCCTGCCCTGACCCTCCGAGGGGCCCGATTGGCGCGGCACTCGGCGCGACTGACCATTTCGCACGCTCCTGGAGGCTGTCCCCGTCCCCGATCGCCGGCTGGTCTCGGAGCGCGCGGGAGTCACCGAGTCGAACGGTATAACTCGAAGCGCGGGCCTATCCTGAAACGCGAACTGGGCTTGCGTGGGACGCCGGAGATCGGGCGGCTTCACCGGTTGCAGCACAGGTCTCCCCGGCGCCGGTTGCGGGGCCATTCGCCGTTCGGCAGCCAGTGCCCCGTACACCGCAGGCACGGCGCTCAACCCGTCGCCCGGGCGGCGGCCGCACTTGTGGCAGCGATGCTCCCCCTCGGCGAGGCGGGAACCACAGTAGTTGCAGGTCATTGCACAACAAGCCCTCTGCGCCTCTAACCGCAGAAATGTGGTAACTTTCTGGTTTGAGGCTCTTCCACAAAGGCTCTCCTATTTTAGTTACCACAAAGGCGTCGGGTTGTCACGAAATTTCTTCGAGTATTAGGTATCTTTCTTACCTTAGCGTGTTGGCTGCACTGGTCTTAGCCACCGACGTCCGGGCCCAGACCAAGCTCGCCTCCCCGGCCGTTCCCGGTCCGCCGCCGCACGAGTCCATCCCCGTAGGCCACTGGGAAATCGGCGCGCTGAGGCAGGAAAGCGCCGGGAAGCTCCGCAAGCTCCATTCCACTCCGGAGGGCGGCGGCGAAGTCCCGTATCAGGCGTGGGTGGAGAGTTCCACGCTGTTGTTTCGCGCCGACGAGATGGATTGGGACGAGGATACCGGCGACATGCACGCTTCCGGCCACGTCTATTTCCACGATTTTCGCGAGCAGCACGAGATGTGGTGCGACCACCTGGAGTACAACACCGATTCGGAAACCGGCAAGTTCTACAAAGTTCGCGGCCAGACCGTTCCCCGCCTGAGCACCCGCCCCGGCGTCCTCACCACCACCAGCCCGTTCTATTTCCAGGGCGAATGGGCGGAACGCAACGGAGATCTTTACACCCTGCACGATGGCTTCGTCACCAACTGCAAAATGCCGTCGCCCTGGTGGCGCATGAAGGGCCCCCGATTCGTTATCGAACCGGGCCAGAAGGCCCTGTCATACAAGACGTTTTTCCTGCTGGCGGGAGTCCCGCTGTTCTTCGCGCCGTACTTTTACCATTCGCTCGAAGCGGAGCCGCGCAAGAGCGGGTTTCTGCTTCCCAGCATCGGCAACAGTACCAAGGGCGGCATCCTGCTCGGGGCCGGGTACTACTGGGCCATAAATCGCAGCCACGACCTCACCTACCGTGTCCAGTGGTACACTTCGCGGGGCTTCGCCCACCATCTCGACTTTCGCGGGAAGCCGCGGGAGGGCACCGAGTATTCCGCCCTTGTGTACGGCGTTCAGGATAACGGCAAGCCCGGCACGGACCCGGTCCAGAAGTACAGCGGGATCAGTCTCTACGCCATTGGAAGGTCCGACCTGGGCGACGGCTGGACGGCCCACGGCGAAGCCAATTACATCACCTCGCTCCGCTTTCGCCAGGAATGGACGAACTCCTACAACGAGGCCGTCGGCTCGGAAATGCACTCGGTGGCGTTCCTGAACAAAGACTGGGATGGCTACACCTTCAACGGCATCTTCTCGCGGCTCGAGAATTTTCAATCCGTGGAAAAGCAGATTGTGAACCCCGACACCGGGGCGGTGCAAACGGTTCCCGACGTGGTCCAGATTCGCAAGCTCCCGGAGGCGGAGTTCAGCGGCCGCGACCGCCGGTTCCTGCGGAAATTGCCGCTATGGTTTTCCTTCGATTCGGCGGCTGGCCTGCTGTCCCGCTCCCAGCCGGTTTTCAGTTCGGACGGAACCCAACTCATCGACCGCTTTCAGACCGGGCCGCTCATGACCCGCGTCAATCTGGCGCCGCGTCTCACCGGCGTGCTGCATTTTGGCGATTTCCACCTGATCCCGACTCTGGGCATCCACGAGACCTACTACTCCGAGAGCCAGGCGCTTAATAACGGCCTTTATCGCGTCATCGGCACCGACCTCGTGCGCAGCGCCCGGGAATTTTCGCTGGATATGATCTTCCCGTCGCTTTCCCGGGTATACCAGAAGAAGACCTTCCTGGGAGACAAGCTGAAGCACGTCATGGAGCCGCGCGCCACCTACCACTATCTGACCGGAATCGGGGACGAGTTCGACCGGTTCATCCGCTTCGACGAGACCGACTTGCTCGCCAATTCCAACGATCTGCTGCTCTCGTTCACCAACCGGATCTACGCCAAGCGCGGCGACAACGTCCAGGAGGTCTTCACCTGGGAATTGAAGCAGAAACGCTACTTCGACCCCACCTTCGGCGGGGCGCTGGTGGAAGGGCAGCGCAACGTCTTTGACAGCACCGCGGATCTGGCGGCCTACGCATTCGTGGCGGGTCCGCGCGGCGAATCGCCGATCGTCTCCTCCCTGCGAGTCAGCCCGGTGGGAGGGGTGGGGTTTCGGTGGCAGACGGATTACGACCCCCGCATGAACGGCATCGTGAACAGCACACTGGGGATCGATTACCGCTGGAAGAAGTATTTTGCGTCCGCCAGTAACAGCCAGGTGCACGTGGACCCCGCGCTGGGGACGCCGTCCGCCGACCAGTACCGGGTCCGCGTGGGCTACGGGAATACCAACAGCCGGGGATTGAGCGCGGCGGTGGATGCCATCTACGACTACCGTACTCGAACGCTCGATTACACCACCACCCAGGCCACCTACAACACCGACTGCTGCGGGTTGAGCGTACAGTATTACTGGAATGGCATCAGCAACCTGGGCGGGTTCCGGGTGGCCCTCTCGATCGCCAACATCGGGTCGTTCGGAACCCTCACCAGACAGGAGCGGTTGTTCTAGCCCGCTGGGGAACGCAATCCTCGGATTGGCTTCTGTCAAGCAGGCGTTCCCGCCTGCCAACCCGAACACAGCCCGGCCCGAGGAATATCGGCCGGGAAAATGAAAAGGCCCCGAGCTGGGTATCTCGGGGCCTGCACTCAGAGAGTTGGCGGCGGGAGGGGACTCGCCGCCAGGGATGCTGTCTGTGTTGTATCGATAATAACAATTGAGGACCCGCATGTCCAGAATTATTTTCCTCTTTTTGGAACCGAAAGGTACTAGAACGATCAGAACCGCACCTCGGGACAGTCGGTAACGGGAAAGAGGCTGGAGAAATGAAAAGGCCCCGAGCTGGGTATCTCGGGGCCTGCACTCAGAGGGGTTGGCGGCGGGAGGGGACTCGCCGCCAGGGATGCTGTCTGTATTGTATCGATACTATCAATTTCAGATCCGCTTGTCCACTGTTTTCTGCTAAACTTAATGACTTTTTCGCCGCCCCGCCGCAAGCCGCCATGCCGGCGCGGCATTCCCCCCGCTTCCGTCGAAAAGTCGCGGAAATGGCTTCGGCGGCGGAATACCGCAATAGGCTTTGCCGCGCCGCAAGCCGGCGCTCGAGCCCGCAACCCCGCTACTCGACTACCACCCGGGCGCCTTTGCGCTCTTCCCGCGAGAGTTGCTCGATCCGGTCGTCAACCAGGCTGCGGACGCCTTTCAGAAACTCGATCCGCGCATTCTTGAAGTGGCCCTGGCTAGCCTCCGACCAGCGGCGCTCGAGCATGGGCAAAACCGTGCAAAACAGGCAGCCGCCGCGCGGCGCCTCGGCTGTTGCGGTCGTCTTTTCTTCTTCTTCCATAAATCAGATCTCCTTCATCTCCACTGTCAGAATTCGATTCTCCAGCGTGGCGCGGCTGGGCGAAAGGCCCGCCATCGAGGTGGGCAGTCCGATGTGCCGCCGCAGGGTCCCGATCTCCACCACCAACTCGTCGCCTTTCTTGAAAAGGCCCACTTCTCCCTTGGCCGCGAATGGCAGTTGCAGGCGCACTTGGTAGTGGCCGTCGCGCTTGGAAAACGTGTAGGGAGCCTCCGTCCGGGTGATGGCGGCGGGATCCTCCCCTTCCGCGTACAGCGCGCGCGCCAGTTCCTCCAGGCGTTCCCGCCCCAGCACCTCGTGGGTGAACAGGGGAACCCGCCTGACCGGGACGGGGGCGAAGTAGGTCTCGATTTCCTCCAACATGCGCGCCTGCGACGCTCTCCATTCCTGGAACCAGGCATCCGTCACCGCGTCCGGCAGAACCCGGTTGACGATCACCCCGTCCACGGCCAGGCCGTGCAGCGAAAAGTAGACGAACGCCCGCTGGGTTTCCCGCACCACCATCCGCTCCGGATTGGTGACCAGCCGCACGCTGGTGACGCGGGGGTCTTCCAGCAGCTCGCCTACCCCGTCGAGCTTTCCGAACAGGTCCTGAACGTTCGCAAAGTACCTGTCCGTGGGCAGTTCCACCGGGGAAACCCGGTTGGCGATGGGCCGCACCGCCTTCAAAATCCCGCGCTGTAGGGGAAAGATGTGCTTCATGTACCACTCCAGCGTGGTAGGCATGCTGACAAAGCGCATGGATTCGGCCGTGGGGGCGCAATCGAGCACGATGACGTCGTAGCGCTGTTCCCTCCGGAACTGGTTCACATACATCATGGCGCTCAGTTCTTCCATGCCCGGCAGGATGGCCAGTTCCTCCGCCTCCACTTCGCCGATGCCCGTGGTCCGCAGCACCGAGACTACATAGGACGAGATCTCGCGCCAGTGGCGCTTGATTTCCTTCTGGATGTTGACTTCATGGATGGCCAGATTGTCGTCGATGCGGTACGGATCGCCAGTCTTACCGTGGAACAACGTGGTTTCGAGGTCAAAGGAATCCGCCAGGCTGTGCGCCGGATCGACGCTCATGACCAGCGTCCGGCGGCCCAGGCGCGAGAGTTGCAGGCCCGTAGCAGCGGCCAGACTGGTTTTTCCGACCCCTCCTTTGCCGCTGAACAGGAGGATGCGCATGTTTCAATTTTAGCGCCGGCGCTAAAGTCCGGAAGCGAATCCGCCGATCCAACGAGTATGTTCGAGTGGACACAGGATTTAGCGATCGGCATGCCCTACATCGACCAGCAGCACCAGGCCCTGTTCCGGTATGCCGAGGAATTGTACGCCGCCATGGCTACCGGTCAGGGCAAGACCGTGGTGAGCAAAACACTAACCCGGCTCATTGAATACGCCGAAGAGCACTTCGCGGCCGAAGAGCGCCTAATGCGCATGCATAACTACCCTGGCGTCATGGTCCAAAGAACGGAACACCAGGCGCTCAAACTGAAGGTCAAGGGCTTCGCCGCCGATTATGAGAGCGGCCAGGCGGTGGTGACGGTGCAGCTCCTTCAGTTTCTGCGGACCTGGTTGGACGTTCACATCAAGCAGTTGGACATGCAGTTCGGCGTCTTCCTCAAAGCCAAGGCCGCGTGACGGCGCGGGCGGATCCGCGGTTGGGAGACGCCCAGTCGAGGCGCGCTTGCGCCTGGGCGAGGCCCCTCTTTTCAATCTCGATGAGCGCGTTCATCACGCAGGTCCAGCGCTTCCTCTCGCTTGAAACCTAGGTCTCTGACCGCGTGATTTGTACCGAAACGCGGCGGGCCGGGCACGCCCGGGGCACGCCCGGCCCGCCGCTCAGCGCTCTTCGCCCAGTAAGGGAAGAAATCGGGCGGTCATGGCGCTAATTGCTTGAGCACGTTGGCCGATTCGCTCTGCTGTCGCTTCGCCATGACCTACTCCTCCACAGCCTCACAGCGCCTTCTCGCGGCTAGCTCGATGTCCGCCTACCGGGTTTTCTGGGTCTTCTTCACAAATGCGTGCAGCACGTGAACGGCGTCCTTCAAATCCAGCCAATTGGAAAATCAATAACTTGCCTTTTTTCAATGCGCTAGGGCTTTCCGAATCCCGCTCTCTCCGCCATCGCAATCGATGGCCGCCCAGCCGGGCTATCACGCCGCTCTCCGCACCTTCATCTCGACCCGCAGGCCGGCGGCGGAGAGCAGAGTGACCAGCATGTCAATCGAAAACAGGTGCAGCTTGCCCCTCATTAGATCGGAGATCCGCGGCTGGGAGACGCCCAGCCGAGCCGCGGCTTGCGCCTGAGTGAGGCCTTTCTTCTCGATCTCCGCGATGAGCGCGTTCATCATTTCGGAGCGGAGCCGCAGGTTCAGTGCTTCCTCACGCTTGAAACCCAGTTGCTCGAACACGTTGTCCGATTCGCGCTGCTGCCGCTTCGTCATGACCTAATCCTCCACTGCCTCGCGATACCTTCTCGCGGCTAACTCGATGTCCGCCTGCCGGGTTTTCTGGGTCTTCTTCACAAATGCGTGCGGCACGTGAACGGCGTCCTTCAATTTCGCGACATACAACACCCGGTACTCGCCTCCAGCATGCACTCGAATCTCGATCACGCCGGCTCCGGCGGCGTTCATCGGCTTCCAGTCTCGGGGCTCCAGATTCCTCTTCCGGAATCCGGTCGACCAGATCATGAAGGGTGTCCCGAAGGCGTACACTATAAGCGTATGGTTCCCAACGCATTGCAACCTCTGTTTTGGGACATAGACCTCAGCGCCTTTCAGCCATCCGCCCATCCCGACTACACCATTCTTCGGGTCCTCGAATACGGCGATGACGAAGCGATCGCGTGGCTTCGGGAGAACTTCGGCTCGCCCGAAATTCGCCGCGTCATTTGCGCCGAACACCGGCTTTCCGCTCGGTCGGCGACGTTTTGGGCGCTGGTCTACGGCATTCCCGAGGCAGAGGTCGCCGCGCTCGCATGAACCATGGCGGCACACCATGATGGCGGAGCATACCGGCGACAACATAATCTGGCATTCCGGAACCATCATTCCCGGCACGGCGGAAACACTGCGAACGCTCCGCGACCGCGGTCTCATCGGCCACGCGTACCTTGCAGGCGGAACCGCCCTTGCGCTGCGCTTCGGCCACCGAACGTCAGTGGACCTCGACTTCTTCGCGCCCGAGCTCTTTGATGAGGACGCCCTCCTGGCGCGCCTCCAGACCATGCCCGACTTTTCCCTGGTCGCCAAAGCGCCGCACGCCATCCACGCCGTCACCCAGGGAACGAAAGTGAGTTTTCTTGGCTATCCATACCCCGAACTCTTTCCGCCGGCTCAGTTCGAGGGCGTTCCAGTCGCCGACCCTCGCGACATAGCATGTATGAAACTCTCCGCGATCGCAAGCCGCGGCGCGAAGCGCGACTTCATCGACCTTTACGTCTTAAGCGCGGGATTCGGAATCGGGGAAATCCTCGGATGGTTTGCACAAAAGTACGCCAGGACCCGATACAACCGGCTTCACCTCCTCAAGTCGCTGACCTACTTTGGCGACGCCGAGAAAGACCCCATGCCTCACATGCTCGTTCCGCTTGCCTGGGAGGATGTCATCCGCTTTTTCACGAAGGAAGCGCCGACGCTGCTGTAACTCAAGCCGCAGGCTCGCTACTGGCTGAGCCTTCGTATCCAGATATTGCGGAAACGCACGGGCTGCGAGTGGTCCTGCAAGCTCAATGGCTGTTCCGCCGGGTGCGGCGTGTAGTGGGCCACTTGTCTCCATATCGTTGTGCCCAGATAGTCCTTGTGATTCTGCGCCAGCACGCCGTTGAATAGCAGGGTCACGTAGGCGGGCTTCACCACTTTATCTCCCTCGAAGCGCGGCGCCTCGAAGAAGATGTCGTACACGTTCCATTCGCCCTTGGGACGCGCCGGATTTACCAGTGGCGGCCAGACGCCGTAGATAGCTCCCGCCCCTCCATCGGCGTAAGTCAGATTCTCGTTTGACTCGAGCACCTGGATTTCGTATCGAGTCATCATCTCGATGCCGCTGTTCCCAATGCCCTGCCCCGAGCCCGTCGTTTCTTTGGGAATCATCCACTCCACGTGGAGCTGGCAGTCGCCGAAACTCGCCTTGGTCTGCAGGCGTCCGGTCCTCGGCACAATCTCGATGTAGCCATTCTCCACCTTCCACCTGGGGTCCCCGATGGCTCCCCCGCGGCCTGGCGTGGCCCATTGCGAGAGATCTTTGCCGTCGAACAGGACGATGGCGTCCGATGGCGGCGCCTCGTTCACATAGGGCCCAGGCGTCACCTTCGGTGGGCGAGGCCGGTCCATGTCATGCACCTTCCACGGCTGCCCCGGTAACTGCGGAGTGTCGTTGTACCCGCGGATATCGTCCCCGGCGGACGCCGGCGGCGCCCCATTCGGATTCGGCCGCTTGGCGGGCGGCGTCTGCTGCGCCCAAAGAGCCGCAGCCACGGCCAGGAAAACAAAAAGTCTCATACTCGACCTCCCCGACAGTGCGCAGTGTAGCACGGGGTCAGACGATTCCCAGCTTCTTCTGCATGGCTTCGAGCGAGACGCCCTTGGTCTCGGGGTACGCCAGCAGCACCACGAAGAACTGCACTACCATCATGGCCGAGAAGAACATGAAGGGAATGCCGCCGGAGGTCTTCGCCAGAACCGGGAAGGTCCAGGCGATCAGCGCGGCCATGAACCAGTGCGTCAAGCTGCCCAGGCTCTGTCCCCTGGCTCGCACGCGGTTGGGAAAGATCTCGCCCAGGTAGACCCAGATCACGGCCCCCTGCGAAAACGCGAAGAACGCGATGAAGCTCACCAGCAGCCACACCAGAACACCCTCGTGCCTGGCGCTCGAGAAGATGTAGGCCACCCCGCCCAGGCAGGCCGCCGTGCCCACCGATCCCACCAGCAGCAGGAACTTGCGCCCCACTTTGTCGATGATCGACATGGCCAGGATGGTGAACAGCAGGTTGGTGGCGCCGATGGCCACGGACTGCAAATCGCCCGAGACTTTGCTGAACCCGGCTTTGGCGAAGATGTCGTTCAGATAATACAGGATGGCGTTGATGCCGGAAAGCTGGTTGAACATGGCGATGGAGACCGCCAGGAAAATGGGAAAACGGTACTTGCGGGAAAACAGAGGTTCCAAGCCGCCGCCGTGCTCGGCGTCGATGGAGGCGACGATGTCCTGGAGCTCGCCCTCCACATTCTCCTCGCCGATGGCTTCGAGCACCGCGCGCGCTTCCGGGGCGCGCTGCTGCTGCACCAGCCACCGCGGGCTGCGCGGGATGCTGAATAGCATGACAAAGAACAGGATGGCGGGAAACGCCGAAACCCCCAGCTTCCAGCGCCATTCGGCGGAGCCCAGGCCCGCCGTTCCAAGCAGGTAGTTGGAAAGATACGCCAACAGAATTCCGGAGACCACGTTGAACTGGAAGAAGCCCACCAAGCGGCCGCGCCACTTGGCCGGCGACACCTCCGCGATGTACATGGGGCCGAGCACGGAGGAGCCTCCGATGCCGAGCCCGCCGACGAACCGGAAGAACACCAGGGAATACCAGTCCCAGGCGAAGGCGCACCCCACGGCGGAGACCACGTAAAGAACCGCCATGATGCGGAGGCTGTCGCGGCGGCCGAACCGGTCGCCCGGAATCCCGGCGAACATGGCCCCCAGGATGGTTCCCATCAGGGCGATGGCCACCGTCAGACCCAGGGAGAAGGGAGAGAGCCGAAAGACTTCGGCCAGCGCATGCGTGGCTCCGGAAATGACGACGGTGTCAAACCCGAAAAGCAGGCCTCCCAGGGCAGCCACCACGGTGCTGCGCAGAAGACAGGCGTTGAGGTTCATAGGCTCCTGGTCTGGGCGCGGCCGAACCGCTTCGTCCGGCCGCGGCTTGGAATCGTAAAGGCTTCATCCGATTATCGCCCACGGGCCAGCGCGCGGGGCGTGCATTTTGTGTGCCCACGCCGGGCCTGGGGCTTGGCTTCCGCCCAAAGTCATACAATGTGTATGTACATGGCCGGGATTCGGTTCGAGTGGAATGACGGCAACACCGACCACATCGCCCGCCACGGTGTGACGCCTGTGGAAGCCGAAGAAGTGATTGCAGGCGACCCAATCGTCTTGCAGGTTCAGTTCCGGTACGGGGAGCGACGCGTGCTGTGCGCGGGGAAAACGGCCGAGGGCCGCGCGATCGCGCTGGTCTATACCGTTCGCGAGGGCCGCGTCCGCGTGGTTACGGCGTTCCCAGCCAAGCGAAGCTTGAGGGAGGGTTCATGAAGAAGAAGACCGCTGCCGTGGTGATTGATGCGCCGAGATTCCGTTCGGAAGCCGAGGAGGCCGAATGGTGGGATAGCCACCAGGATCTGGTGGCGGACCTCCTGCTGAAACACGGGCGGCGCACCGCCATACCGTCGAAGAGCGTCACCGTTCGCATACCCGTCACGGATATAGACAAGGCGCGCCAACTGGCGGAAGCGAAGGGGATTGGCTACCAGACCCTCATTAAGGTGCTGTTACATGACGCTCTCAAACGGGAGGAGCGGAAGGCCTCGTGAAGAACGCCGGGAAAGCCCCCCGCCGGGCGCCGTTTGCGGTTCATGCGAAAATTGGAGGTAGTGGCTAGGAAGAGAGAAATGAAAGTCCGCGTCCCGGCGGCGTCCGGGCTGACCCGATTCGCCCTCGGACCGCTCGGCCGTTTCCTGATCGTGGGGATGGCGCTGGGCGCCATTGTGGCGGTCGGGGTATTCACCTTCTTCTATGCCCGCTACTCGCGCCTGATCGACGAAAAGCTGCGCGCCGGCCCGTTCGCCAACTCGGCGCGGATCTTCGCGGCCCCCGAGTCAGTGGCCGTCGGCGATATCGGGTCGCCCGAGGACATCGCCGCCCGGCTCCGCCGCAGCGGGTACAGCGATTCGCGCCGCAACCCCGTGGGCTCCTACCAGCTTCATCCCAACTCCATCGAGATCTTCCCTGGGACGGATTCCTATTTCGACCAGGAGGCCGGACTCATCAAGTTCGCGGGCGGGCGGATCTCCCAGATTGTGTCGCTGACCGACAACACATCGCGCGGGGAATACCAGCTCGAGCCGCAAATCATCACCAACGTCTCGGGGCCCAGCCGGGAAAAGCGCCGCATCGTGAAATTCGCCGATATTCCGCGCGTCCTGGTGGATTCGGTCACCTCCGCCGAGGACAAGCGGTTCTTCCAGCACGCCGGCTTCGACCCCATCCGCATCATCAAGGCCGCCTACGTGGACCTCAAGGAGGGACGCAAAGACCAGGGCGCGTCGACCCTCAGCATGCAGCTCGCGCGTATGTTTTGGCTCGACCAGGGGAAGCGCTGGACTCGCAAGCTGGCCGAGGTCATCATCACCCTCCAGATCGAGCAGAAGCTCTCCAAAGAGCAGATCTTCGAGGATTACGCCAACCAGATCTACCTGGGCTCGCGCGGTACCTTCCGCATCCACGGCTTCGGAGAAGCCGCCGAGGTGTTCCTGGGCAAGGATCTCAGCCAGATCACTCTTCCCGAGGCCGCCGAGCTTGCCAGTCTGCCGCGCTGGCCTGCCTACTTCGACCCCTTCCGCCATCCCGACCACATGCGCGACCGCCGTAACCTGGTCCTCGGCCTGATGCGCCAGAACGGCTTCATCGGCGATCGCGAGTACGCCATGGCCATCGAGGCGCCTCTGACCGTAGCCAAGACCTCCGCCCAATCGGTGGACGCTCCCTATTTCGTCGACATGGTCGACGACGCCATGCAAAGCAAGTTCCAGGACGTGGATCTGCAATCGAACGCCTACCGCATCTACACCACCCTCGACCTGCGCCTCCAGCGCGCGGCCGGCGAGGCGATTCGCTTGGGAATGCAGGCCGTGGACGAGCAGATACGCAGGCAGCGCCGATTCCACGGTCAGACCCCTCCGGAAGCCCAGGTGGCGCTGGTGGCCATCGACCCCCACACGGCGGAAGTGAAAGCCCTGGCCGGCGGCCGGAACTACGGCGTGAGTCAGCTCAACCACGTGCTGGCCAAGCGCCAGCCGGGTTCCATCTTCAAGCCCTTCGTCTATGCCGCCGCGCTCAATACGGGCATTGAGGGCGGGTCGCACGTGCTCACCGCCAGCTCCCAGGTGCTCGATGAGCCCACCACCTTCTGGTTCGACGGCAAACCTTACGAGCCCAGCAATTTCGAGGGCAAGTTCACCCACGGCGCCGTTACCCTGCGCGACGCCCTGGCGCATTCGCTGAACGTGCCCACGGTAAAGGTGGCGGAGACCGTGGGCTACGACGCCGTGGTGGAGATGGCCAACCGCGCCGGCATGAACTACAAGATCCAGCCCACGCCCGCGGTGGCGCTCGGCGCTTACGAGATTACCCCGCTCGAAGCCGTCGGCGCCTACACCGTGTTCGCCAACGGGGGCGAATTTGTGAAGCCCAGTTTCCTCTCGCTGGTGCGCGACCCGGCGCAGAGCGGCAAGGCGGTGTACCGGAATCAGATCGAGCGCACCCGCGCGATCGACCCCCGCCTGGCCTACCTCATGACCAACCTGCTGGAGGAGGTGCTCCAGCACGGCACGGCCGAGGGCGTGCGGGAGCGCTACAACCTGGATTTCCCGGTGGCCGGGAAGACCGGTACGTCGCACGACGGCTGGTTCGCCGGCTATACCTCGCAACTGCTGTGCGTGGTGTGGGTGGGTTTCGACGACAACCGCGAGCTCGACCTGGAAGGCGCACACTCGGCGGCGCCCATCTGGGCCGACTTCATGAAGCGCGCCATGCAGTTCCGCGAGTACCGGGACACCCGGCCTTTCGAATCGCCGGGCGGTATCGTGTCCATCAAGATCGACCCGCAATCGGGCATGCCCGCCACGCCCAGTTGCCCCACCACGCGGATGGAGGTTTACATCGCCGGAACCGAGCCGGTGGGCGCGTGCCCGCTGCACGGCGGGCGCTATGTCACCAACGTCGCGGGCTGGGAAACCACCCCGCCGGCGGGCCAACCGGAGGCCGTTCCGGAGAAAGGCGGGCCGCCGCGAGTCACCGGTTCGGGAGGCGATGGCGTAACGCCGCCGCCCTCCTCGCCAGCGCGTTCCGCGCGGCCCCAATCCGTGCAGGCACTCACCCAGAGCGCTTCCCCGCAGCCGCCTCCGGAGCCGAAAGAGCCCCAGAAGAAAGGCTTTTTCCGGCGTCTGATCGGTGTGTTTAAATAGGTCAGGAGGCCCCCAAATGGTTCCCCTAGCTTTCGCCTTTGCGCTGGCGGGCCTCTGCTTCGCCGCCGCGCAGGCGCCCCCCGGCGCCATGCTGGACGGAACCAAAGCCCAGCTTCAGCCCCCTCCTCAGTCGCCGGGAGCCTTGCCCCCGGAGAGCCGCGGCGATATCTTCATGGCGCGCAAGATGTACCGCGAAGCCATCGAGGCGTTCGCCGAGGGTCCCAAGAACAATGCCGTCCTGGTGAATAAGACCGGCATCGCCTATCACCAGATGCAGCAGCTTGACCGGGCCATGAAGTGCTACCAGCAGGCGCTCAAGCTCAAACCCACCTATGCCGAGGCTCAGAACAATATCGGCACGGTCTACTATGCGCGGAAGAGCTATCGGCGGGCCATCGGCGCTTACCGCAAAGCCCTCAGACTCGCGCCCAGCTCCGCCTCCATCCACATGAACCTGGGCACGGCGTATTTCTCCCGCAATATGGAAAAGGAATCCATCGCCGAGTACCGAACGGCTTTGCAGCTCGACCCCGACGTCTTCGAGCACCACGGAACGTATGGCGTGCTGCTGGAGGAGCGCTCGGTGGTGGAAAAGGCCAAGTACCACTATGCGCTAGCCAAGCTTTACGCCTCGTCCAGCCGCCAGGACCTGGCCCTGCAATACCTGAGAAAAGCGCTCGAAGAGGGCTTTCGCGACCGGAAGAAGCTGGCGCAAGACCCCGAGTTCCAAGCCATGCGCGAGCTCCCGGAATTCCAAGAGCTGCTGACCCTGGAGCCGCGTGTTCTGTAAACTCGGGCAGGCTCTGGCTGTCGCCACGGGTCTGGCGGCCCTCATTTGGTCCTCCGGCTGCGCCCGCCGCGCTTCAGCGCCCTACTTCCAGCGGCTGGCGGTGCTGCGTTTTGAGAACCTGGGCGCGGATCCATCCGCGGACTGGATCGGACGGGCTCTCTCGGAAATGGTGACCTCGGAGCTGGCCGGCGCGCCCGCCATCTACGCGCTTCCATCCAGCCGGATCCACGCCTACGAGCGCGTGTTGGGCGCGCGGCCGGTCGGGGCGCCCGGTGTATCGGCGGAGCGCGGTCTGGCGCTGGCCGCTGGGGCGAACCGCCTGGCGTACGGCGAATACTCGATCCGATCCGGCGGAATCCTGGCCCGTATGACCACCGAAGACCCGCAGACCGGCAAGATGACCGCCGTGGTTTCCTACCGCGGGCCCGCCGGCGATGTGGTGGCCGCGGCTTCGGCCCTCGCGCGTTCCCTCTGGAAGGATGCGCCGCCCTATGCCACGCGCAACACCGCGGCGCTGCAGGCTTTCGTGAACGCGTTGGAATCCTTCGATCGACCCTCGGTGGAGCAGACTCTCGAACGCGCCCTTGCGGCCGACCCGGATTTCGCCCCGGCGTACCGGCTGCTGGCTCAATGGAAGGCGCAGCGGCAGGACCGCGCCGGGGCGTTGGCCCTTCTGGACCAGGCGCTGGCGCGCAACCTGCCTCCGGTCGAACGGGCGCGGCTGGAGGTGGATTCCGCCGACCTGCGCGGCGACGCCGCCGCGCGAGGCCGGGCCTGCGCGGACCTGGCGCGGCTGAGCCCCGGCGACCCGGTGGCCTGGCGGGCGCTCGCCGAGACGGCCATTGCGGCGCACGCCTACCGGAATTCGGTGAACGCCTGGGAGAAGTCGCTGGATATCGAGCCGCAGGACGTCGGGGCCCTGAACCAGGCGGGCTATGCCGCCGCCTACGCTGGGGACCTGCCCGCCGCCACCGCGTTTCTGACCCGCTATCAGAGCCTGGCGCCGGCCGATTCCAACCCGCTCGATTCCCTGGGGGACGTGAACCTGCTCGCCGGCCGCCTGCACGAGGCGGAAGGGTTTTACCTCCAATCCGCGCGCAAGAACGCGCACTTCGATGCCGACGGATCGCTTTTCAAAGCCGCCATGGCCCGCCTCATGACCGGCGATATCGGCGGCGCGGACGCCTTGTTCCAGCGCTACGCGCAGGCCCGCGCCGCGGACCGCGACCCGGCCCTGGACTACCGCAAGGCGGAGTGGAGTTGGGCGGCGGGACGGCGGCGCGCGGCGTGCGCCGGCATGGAGGCGTTCGCTCGCGGGGCCGAAAACACCCCGCTTCGGGAACTGGCGGCGCGCGGCTTCGCCGAACTAACGGTGTGGCGGCTCATGCTGGGCGACCGCGAGGCCGCGGCGGAGGCAGCCCGGAAGGCCGGGCAGTGCGCCGGGCCTTCGAGCGCCGCCATCGTGCGCGTAACCCGCTTCCTCACCGAGCCCCCGGCCACGCCCGCGGAATGGGCGGTGCGCGCCGAACGCGAGTTCCCCGAGCCCGGCCAGACGCCTGTCCGCGGCTTCGCCATGGCGTACGCCCTGCTGCTGGCCCGCGATTTCCAACCCGCCGGGCTGACGTTAAAGGAGATCTACAACAGCGGCGCTCTGGCGGACGATGAAGGGCTGCCCGTGATGCTGGCGTGGACGTACCTGGAAATCGGCCGCAACCAGGAGGCCGCCGCGCTGCTCCGGTTCAACCCGATTCCCTCTTCCACCGGCGTGGGCCCGTTCTTCGGGTTCTATTTCCCGAGGCTCTACGCCCTGCGCGCCATGCTGGCCAGCCACTCCGGAAAGGCCGATGAGGCCCGCCTCAATTCACAGCTCTTTCAGAAACTGTCGGGCCCGGATCCGCTGGTCTGGGAAATGAAATAGCCGCACATCCCTTCGCTGTTCGACGTGGCGCGCGCACTCGCACGCGCCGTGTCGAGACAGTCTCGACACTCCTGCCTGGGTACGGACAATGGACCAAGCGTCGGCACAAGTGCCGAAGCGGCACGGACGAGTGCGTGCGCCACGTCATCCACACCGGATGTCCGAGAGAATTGCGGGATAGCGCCCTGGCCTCACCCGCGGGCGAGACCAGGGCGTGTTGTCAACGCTATTGGCCGCTGGTGGCGGATCTCTGGATGTCCGCTTCCGTCTGGTCCGCCTGCTGGACCTGCTGCGCCAACAGAGTCGCGGCTTGCGGGTCGGCGGGCGCTTGTCCGGCGGCTACCGGCTGGGGATTGGCCGCGGGAGCGGCGGGCAGACCGCCCTGCCCCGGAGTGCTGGCAAGCTGGTTCATACCATTGGCGATCTGCTCCTGGAACTGATTATGAATATCCTGGAGCGTGGCCACGTCGAGCGAGGAGGCGGTGTCCACCGGGCAATCGCCCGCCTTGCTATTGATAACATTGATCGCGACCGTGCCGTCATTGGCGACCGTGCGGCTGGCCCGTTCGATCACATCCCCCGGCGTCAGCCCGCAAGCCTGGCCGTCGGCAGTCCCCTTCAGGGTGAGAGGCGTCGACACCACGAAGATTCTGAGGCTGGGATCGAGCGCCGGCGGCGGGGTGTCCGCGCCGGTGGGTTGAACGGCGGCCGCTGCGGCCGGCTGAGCCGCGGCGGCCTGCTGGGCGGCCAGTTGCCGCTGCACTTCGTCGGCAATCATCTGTTTGACTTCGGGACTCAGCGCGCCTTGGCTGTTTTGCGCAACGGGCTCCGTGGATATGTCCCCGCCAGGCGCCGTTTGATAGGCGTAAGCGGCCTGCAGGTTCTGAGCCAGCAGATAATCCGTCAGCCACAGAGCGGCGGTGGGATACATGGGCGCCGGCGTGAAATACCCGCCGTAGTACCCATACCACGGCGCCGACCCCCAGCCCCAGGCAAAGACCACCGGCCTGGCCCACGGGCGGTAGGCCCAGGAATAAAACGCCGGCTGGTAGTAGACCGACGGCACGTAAGTAACGTACTGGAAATTGCGGTAGGTGTACGACCGGTAAACGCGGACCTGAGTCTGGCCGCCGACCACATAAGTGCGCGACACGTAGCCCGGCCGGAAAGGACGCTCGACGAAACCCTGCCGCCCCACCGTCACCACGCGCACGCCGCCCGGACGCATCACCTGGACTGTCCGTTCGCCGTGGACACCGCGGTCCACGATCATCCGGCTGCCATCCGGCCGGGACTGTTCGATATGCCCCGCGCGGCCATCCGCTCTGAAACCGGTGGCCTTCACGCCGGGTCTCTCGAAACTCGTAATATGCCCCCCTCGATCGGTGTTGATCGTAGCGTGGGTTTGAGGATTGACATGCACCTGTGTGCCGTCGGGACGACGGGTGGTTTGCATGTTGGGACCGGGCCGGAACACCGGCGGTTGCCTGGATGGCGGCGTCGGGTTGTTGCCGGCGACTCCGCCACGGCCGGGCGTGCCTGAATTGCCAAAGGTTCGCCCGCCGGTGGCCCCGCCGCTGGGCCCGTTGTTGAGGTTCCGGAGGCCGGTCGCCCCGCTGCTCGACTTGCCCGCGTTGGGGGTGTTCTGGGCGCCGGTGACCCCGCCACTCGGCGTCCCCGCGTTGTTGAGGTTCCGGAGGCCGGTCGCCCCGCTGCTCGACTTGCCCGCGTTGGGGGCGTTCTGGGCGCCGGTGGCCCCGCGGCTGGGCCCGTTGTTGAGGTTCCGGAGGCCGGTCGCCCCGCTGCTCGACTTGCCCGCGTTGTTGGTGTTCTGGGCGCCAGTGGCCCCGCCGGTGTTGGCGGCGGGAGTAGGCCGAACAGGAGCCGGCGTGGCCTTCGCCGGCGCGGCCTTCGCCGGCGCGGCCTTCGCGGGCGCTGGCTTGGATGTTTTGTCGGCCGGGGCCGACACACAAACCGCCGGCACGATGAGCAGTGCCAACAGGCATACGAACTTGTTCCTCATGATCTTCTTCGTCGACTCACGCGACATCATTGCAACCTCCCGTTTCGACCGATCTTCACCCGACAGACTCAGCCAGAGTTTTCGTCTTGGCTTGGCGGGCCGCAAACAGTATACCCTTCTCTTGGGACCGCTGGAGCGCCATTTTAACGCCTGAATCTCTCCAATGCGCCGCCGGAAGGGCCAGTTCCGCTCCTCCCAAGAACGCCTAGGCTTGGAACTGTGGCGTTTTTCGTCAAATTCCAAAAACGCTTCCGGCGTCCCGCGCTTTTCCCGCCGTTCACTGCGCGGCGATGAACTTCTCTTTCTTCGCGCCGCAGATGGGACAAGTCTCGGGCGGGGCGCCGAATTCTATGTGGCCGCAAACGGGACACAGGTAGAACCGGGCTTCGGAAAGATCCTTGCCTTGCTCCACGGCCTCGAGAGCCAGCTTGTACAGCTCGGCATGGACGGCTTCCGCTTTCACCGCGAACCCGAACATGACCCTGGCGCGGTGACCCTCGGCCTGGGCCTGCGCCAGCATGGGCGGATACATGGTGGCGTATTCGTATGTTTCCCCGGCAATGGCCGCCTTGAGGTTGTCGCGAGTCGACGCCACGCCGTCCAGCGCTCTCAAGTGCCCTTCGGCATGAATGCGCTCGGATTCCGACGCCGCCCGGAACAGGCGCGCGATATTGGGAAGGCCATCCAAATCGGCCTTCTTGGCGAACGCCCGGTACTTCTGGTTGGCCTGGCTCTCCCCGGCAAACGCTTCCTTAAGATTGTCGACCGTGGTCAATGGTGCTCTCCTTTTTTCGGCCCATGAGGGAATATCAGGCCTTTAACTGATCTTACCAGCCGCCGCCCCTGGATACGCCAGTCGCAGGATTGGCATACTTTGGCCCCGAATGGTTGGCAGGCGAAAGCGCCTGCCCCACAAGGACGGAGGCCATTCGATGGCAGGGTGGGACAGGCGTTTCCGCCTGGCAACAGCTTATTGCGCCACCGCTGCCGCCGCCGGGTTTTTCTGGTTCGCCACTGCGATTACGGCTACGTACACGATGGCCGCCAGCGGAACCAGGAAGCCCAGTTGCATCGACTTGGTCTGGTCGGCCACGAAACCCATGATCGGCGGCAGTATGGCCCCGCCCACGATGGCCGTCACCATCAGGCCGGAAAGCTCGTTGGCGCGCTCCGGCATGTGGTCCACGGCGATGGAAAAGACCAGTGGGAAGACGTTGGCGAAGCCCAACCCGGCCACGAAGAAGCTGACCGCGGCCACCGTCGCCACCGGGATGAACAGCCCCAGCAGTCCGAGAATGGCCGCGCCGCAGGTCACCAGCAGGAACTTGCGCGGGGCCATCCAGTTCAGAACCACGCCTCCGCAGAAGCGCCCGATGGTCAAGGCCATGAAGAAGAGGCCGGTGCCCAGCAGGCCCACTCGGTTGATGTCGATTCCGTAATTCTGCTTGAGGAACAACGGGATGCCCGAGCTGACCGAAACTTCGGCCCCCACATACACGAAGATGGCCATCACCATCGCCAGCACGTACCCGTTGCTCAACAGCGAGAGGCAGGAACCCAGCGTGGCCGGCTGGCCCCCGCCCTCCTGCTTCTTCACGCGCAGCCCGCCCACGGCCAGCAGGGTAATCAGCAGCGCCGCCGAGTAGATGGGGAAAATCACCTTCCAGTCGGCCCCAAAATAGCGCGCGGCGATGACCGGGATCAGCGGTCCGGAAAGTGATCCGATGGCCTTCACGAACTGGCCGAGCGTCAGGTTGCGCGCGAACTTGCCCTCCTCGGAAACGTCGCGCATGATGGGGTTGCCAGCCACCTGGAGCACCGCCGCGCCGGCGCCGAGGAACAAAATGGCGCCCAGGAAAAGCGGAAACGAGGTAATCCCGAAGCTGGCGCTCAAGAGCCCGGCCGCCATGATCCCCAGGCCCGCCATGAGCACCGTTTTCTTGCCGCGCTTGTCCTGCCACACGCCCACCGGAACGGAAAGCAATCCGAACATGCTGAAGCCCACGAAGGGGATCAGCGTGGCCACGGTGGTGCTCAGTTGGAATTGCTCTTTAGCGAGGCTGACGAAGGGTCCCACGGCATCGCCGAAGCCCATCGCCAGAAACACCAGGAAAACCGGGAATGTTCGGAGTCGCATATCGGTCCTCGTTTATGCCCGCTAAACCCAGGCAGGCCAGGAGGCCTGCCCACTACTTACTGGCAGGGCGGGAGGCCTGCCCCACCGCCTCTTCCACATTGAAACCGTCCACTACGATGCGGGGCCGCTCGCCGCGCGTATCGGCGTTCTCCAACTCCGTGCGGATGGTGCGCTTCTCGCCCGGCATCAAGGCCACGTAATTGTCGTCATAGAGAGCCGGCAGGATGCGGTCGCCGCTCTTCTCCCGCACGGCCTTCACCCGCACCATCAGCGCGGGCGTTTTGCTGGGGTTCTCCAGCTCCGTGGTCAGAAACCAGCGGGATCCCTTCTGCTCGACTTTGGTGGTGGCGTTCACCTTGACCTTGGGCAGCGAGCGGATGGCCTTCAGGTTGTACCCGATGGGACCGCTGGGGCCCCGGCCGCCGCCAAGGGCGCCGGCGGGCCGCGGCAGAGGCGGGTTCTCTTCCAGGCCGCGAAGGTAGAAATTGGTGGAGACCGCTTGGGCGCCGCGCGTCAGGTTCAGGCGGATGAAGTGAACCGGCGTCAGCCCGGATGGGTACTCCATCTTGATCGGCGATTGAACGCTATCCTCGGCGGAGTCGAGCGTGGCGCTCTTTTCCCACTTCTTCGAGCCATCCATGTTGAGCACTTCCACGCGCGCGGCGAGGCCGCGGGCGTTGCCGCCGCTGTAATTGACCACTTCCACCGACTCGGTGAGGGGGTTCCACTGGATGTGCAGCGGCTCGGAGCCCTTCTTGCTGCCGAAGTAGCCGCCGTTCTGGTCGAAATAATAGTCGTAGGTCTGCCACACAAAGGAGGGCCAGCAGGGATGGCTCATCCACAGCAGGAGGCCCATGCGGTTCTTGCCCTGCGCCTCGAACATGGCGCGGTAGCCGTCGTAATCGATGAACTGCGAAAGCGCCACGAACTCCTCGGCGTTCTTGGCGCCGCCGTAATTGCGGTCGATCATGTCGAGCCACGTGGCCGCGCCCTGCGCGCCGCTCCGGGTGAAATCGTGGATGCCCCAGACGTCGCCCAGGGGCCATATGTCGGATTCGCGCATCATCTGCTTGAGGCTGTCCATGGTGACCACGTTGGGCATGCCCAGCTCGCTGTGCAGCTTGGTGGTGGCGCGGGTCTGGAAGTAGAACTTGACCGATTGGGTGGCGTACGGGCCGCCGCCGCTTACCCCGTCCTGGTTCGAACTCGGCGTATAGAACAGGCCGGGGTGCAGTTGCGCGGTCAGCCTCTTCAACTCGCCATTGATGGGCTCGGGCGGGTAGCCCTCGTTGCGGCCCACGTAGATGCCGATCGAGGGATGGTTGCGGATCTTCAGGATGTAGTCGGTGGCATTTACCAGGAACATATCCGGATTCTCCGGGACCGGGCCGTCCGCCGGGTTGGCCAACCAGAAATCCTGCCACACCACGATGCCATACTTGTCGCAGGCATCGTAGAACTCGTCGTCGCCGGTTTGCCCCACCCAGTTGCGGATCATGGTGAAGTTCATGTCCTTGTGGTAGCGCACCGCCCAGTCGTACTCGCGGGCGCGGTAGCGCAGCAGCACTTCCGGGAAGCCCCAGTTGCCGCCGCGTCCCACGAAGCGGCGGCCGTTGATCCAGATCTTGAGGGCCCCAGCGTCGTTTTCCACGCCCGGGCGGGCGTCCACGCTGTAGGTGTACTGTTTCACGCCAGCCTTGAAGGACTTGCTGTCCGACACGGCTTTGTCCGCGGTAACGAAGGAAAGTTGGACATCGTAGAGGTTCTGATCGCCGTAGCCGTTGGGCCACCACAGCTTGGGATTCCGCAGCGTGAGCGCCGGCGTGGTGGAGGGGTCGAACTTCACCAGCTTGGTCGAACCGGGGTCCACGGTTACCGGCGTTTCAAACGTCACCGTTCCGAACTTGCCGCGCAGGACGCCCTGAACGGCCTTTTCGCCGCTGTTCCGCAGGGTGGCTTCCACGCGTACGTCGGCCTGGGTGATGTCCGGGAGCGGCAGGGTGGTCACCACCAGCGGATTCTCAATCGTCACCGGCCCGGTGGCGCTCAGCGCTACTTCCGCCCAGATGCCGATGTCGCGGCCGCGCACCGTGGGAATCCAATCCCAACCAGCGGTGGCATGGTAGGTGGGATCGTCCGCGCCGATGGCGCCGCCGTTCGGATCGGGCCGTTCCCAGGTTTTCTCCTTGATGCTGCCGGGGGTGGCGTTCTTGACGATGCGCACGGCCAGCGCGTTCTTTTGACCGGGCCGCACCTTGCCGGTGACGTCGAAACGCCCGCGCAGGAAGCCGCCCTCGATGCGCCCGATCCGCTCGCCGTTCAGGAACACGTCCGCCTTCCAATTGATGCCCGTGAAATCGAGCCACGCATGGCGACCGGCGGGAATGGGCGGCGCCACGAACTCGTCGCGATACCAGAAGTCGGCCCAGAAGAAGGTGTCGGAAATGGCGAGCTGGTTATTACTGAAGTTCGGGTCCGGAAGGGCCCCATCGTCCCAGTAACTCGAGACCACCGTACCGGGCACGGTGGCCGGCAGCCAGTCCTTATCCTGATAGCCAACTTTGGAGATGGCCGCGCCATCGCCGGTCACCAGCGAATCGCGCTGGATGCGCCAGGCGCCGGCCGAGAGTCTCAGTTTCCCGGAGGCATCCGCCACCGGCGCCGGCTTGGGCCGTGGGACCAGGCCGCCGCGGCCGTACACTTCCAGTTCGCTCAGGATGTAGCCATCGGCCGTGGCCGGCTTGGTCATGAAGAGACGCACGTAGCGGCCGTGCTCCGGCTTGGCCAGCTTCAGATCGTCGACCAGACCTGTGGATGACGGCAGCACCTGGAAGGTGCGCCACGTCGTGGCATCGTTCGAGACCTGAAGAACCGCGTCCGCGGCGCGGCGGATCCAGTCGAGCGCCACCCGGTCGAAGGTGGCGGGGGCTCCGAAATCGACGTACACCCACTCGCCGCCGTTGCTGGCGGGCTTCCAGGCGCTGGTGAAGGAATACGGGCCGCCGGCCTGCACGCGCTCGTTCTTATTGAAGAACATGGCTTCGCTGAGCGTCCAGCGGGTGACGCCTTCGGCGGCGAATTCGATGCGGATCATGCGCTTGCGCGAAGCGGCCGTGAAGGGGAGCACGATGCGGGGCGGGGCGGCCGTGGGGCCGCGTCCTGCGCCGGGCGGCGCGGCCGGCGGAGCGCCGGGCTGTGCGGCGGGCCGCGCCGCTCCACGACCCGCTGCGCCGGGCGCGCCAGGGCCGTTCGGCGCCGCGAGCGCTCCACCGGGGAAGCCGCCGCCGAAGCCAAACCCGCCGCCGGGCGCGCGGTCCGGACTGGTGAGCCGGCCAAGCTCCGTCCACAAGCTGCCGTCATCGGAGCCCGTGGCCGTGATGGTGTAACCCGCCGCCGATTGCGGGCTGACCGTGGCTCGCAGGCCGGCAAACTCGATACGGTCGATCTCCAGCGGGCTCTCGCCGCCGGCGAATTCCACCTGCAACCAGGGCTTTGCGCCGTTAATCTCGACCGACGTGCTGCTGTTGCCGTCTATGGCATGCTCGCGATCCTGCTTGCTCAGGACACCCGCGCTGGTGGAAACCACCACCCATCGCGGCATCTTCGTATCCTTGATGCCATCGGTCACCAACTGGGCGGTGAGATTGTAGTCGTACGCGCTCGATTGGTAGGCCGCGCGGTGGAGCGCCACGTTGCGGTACGCGTCCGCATCCGGGGCCAGCGCCGGGGCGAAATCCTCCTTGGGATTTCCGGGATAAACCCCCACGCCGCGGGTAAACTGCTGCGCATCGAGCGCCATAAGCCCGAGCGTCGCCAAAATCAGAAAAACAGTGCGTTTCATCGCGCCTCCCAGGGAGCGCCTATGGTAGCAACCAGACCTATTCGATGGAAGCGCGGCGCGGCCGGGAACATCCGCCCGAAACGGCCTCTGACTCGGCGTCTGGTCCGGTGTTCGACATTTCTCTTGGTCCCACCTTCCTGAACTCCGTGTCTCCGCGTCTCCGCGTCAAAGGGTTGTCGAGGTTACAATCGAAGCTGGAACAACTATGCGAATCGAAACTTCCCGGCGCGGATTCCTCGGCGCGGCCGCGGGACTCGCGGGTCTTGCCGCCGGCGCCCCCGGCGCATCCGCCGCCATCGAGCCCGAACCGTGGGGCATCAAGCTCGGCGTGGCCAGTTATTCGCTGCGCCGGTTCACCAGGACGCAGGCCATCGAAATGGTTAAGGCCCTGCAAGCGCCTTGGATCAGCCTGAAGGACATGCACATGCCCTTCGACTCTACCCCCGAGCAATTCAAGGCGGCCCGCGCCGAATTTGAGGCCGCCGGCATCCGGATCATGAGCGCGGGCAACACCGACATGACCAAGGCGCCGACCACGGAGTTGTTGCGGCGGTACTTCGAGTACGCCAGAAACGCCGGCATTCCCATGCTGGTCTGCGCGCCCACCCACGAAAACATCAAGCTTGTCGAGGGCCTCGTGAAGGAATACAACATTCCCATCGCCATCCACAACCACGGCCCCGAAGACAAGGTTTTCCCCACCCCGCAATCGGTGCTTGAAGTGGTCCGCGATCTCGACCCGCGCTGCGGCCTGTGCATGGATGTGGGCCACTCGGCCCGCGCCGGCGCCGACGTGGTGAAGTCCATAGCCGAGGCCGGAAGCCGGCTGCTCGACATGCACGTGAAGGACTTGCGCGCCTTCACGCCCAACGGCCAGCAGGTGGACGTCGGCGACGGCATCATGCCGTTTCCGGAAATGTTCAAGCAGCTCAAGAAAATGGGCTACCGGGGTTGCGTAAATCTCGAATATGAGATCAACGAGACCAACCCTCTTCCGGGAATGCAGCGTTCCTTCAGCTACATGCGCGGCGTGCTGGCGGGGCTGGCGGCATCCTGAGGGGAGCTATGCACAAGATCGCACCCGGCGTCAAGGGCGAAACGAGGCTGCTGGTCACTGCCGAAAGGGCTATCAGCTTTCTGGGCGATGAAGGCGCCCGCGTCCTTTCCACGCCGCACATGATCGGCTACATGGAGCAAACCTGCCGGGACACGGCGCTGCCGCTGCTCGAAGCGGGCTACGATACGGTGGGCACGAAGGTCAACGTGGCGCACCTGGCGGCGGCGCCGATCGGCGCATGCGTGAGCTTTACCGCCGAAATCGTGGCCGTCACGGACCGCCGCATCGAGTTTCGCGTGGAAGCCTGGGACGAACACGAGAAGATCGGCGAGGGAACCCACGAGCGAGCGATTATCAACGTGGCGAAATTCGCCGCCAAGCTGGCGCAGAAGAGGAACCCGTAACGCCGACGGTCTTGCCGTCGGCGTTACATCCGGGCTTTGCTCGGATCGACAAGGCTGGAGCCTTATCCCGCGCTACACGGTTGTTGAGGCCGGACGATACCCGCCGAGCAGGCTCTTGCCGTTCCCGGCGCTGGGTCTCAGGGAACCGCCCACGCCGTTGCTTGCCTGACGGTAGTAAACGGCCAGAATCGCGCCTTCATCGTAGTCGATGGCCCGCGCATACTGGCGTATATAACTGGTGTTGTAGATTCCACCTGGGAGTTTTTCGAACTCGCCCCGCTCGATCGCTTCCAACGACCGCACGCTGATTTTAGTGGATTCCGCGATTTGATGAAGGGAGATTCCCCGATTATTGCGTATGGTAGCTAAGGCTAGGAGGCTATTGTCGTCGTTCATTTTGCCTGCCTTTCCCTCCGGCTGTCGGGGGGACCTTCCGGAAGGAGTTGTATCGGAACACACACTATAACATCACTTTTGCCTCTCCGTTAAACTCTTTTTTTGTGGACGTTTGCCAGCGCCGGTTCGGCGCCGGCGTCCTCGCCAGCCTGGTATGGCGGGCGGTTGCCCCTCCGGTACTAAAGTTTGTAGTTCTAGTACCACTCAAGATACGGCCCGCGATGCTGGATCCTCACCACGGCAGACCAGGTGCGGAGCATAAATGCGGGCCGTCAAGCTGTCACCCAATGTGAGCGCCATCGAGCCTCTGGCGCGCAACGAAGGATGAAAAGAGGAGTCAGTGGCGGACGGCAAGCAACTCGACGGCATACTGGGGCATTCAGGCGAGGGACGTACCAGAGAAACGAACCGGAAAGAGGCGGAGAACTGAGGAAAACTGGATTGCCGCGTAGGGAGTCGTCGCGCTACGCGGCTTCCCAGCGTATTGCACCTGGAAGCGCGCGTGGGCGCTAACTCTTCTTGACGGTGCTCTTCTTCTTCGGAGCCTTGGTCGCGGTTGCCTTCTTCTTGGTGGCTGTGTCCGCCCCGAACGCGGTCACGGTGCCCAGCACCAGCGACAGGCCGATCAGCATGGTCATCAGTTTTTTCATTGCGTTTCTCCTTGTTGGTGGACGAATATATCTTTCGTCTGTGGCTATGATAGCCAGCGGCACATGAATGGCCGCTTAAGCCCCAATTAAAAAGGATTCATCTGGATTCGCGGAAATCGCGGCCCCCTGGTAAGGCCGGTCACAACTTTTCGCGAACCCGGCGCACGATACATAATGATCCTGTTTTCAATAATTTATGCATTGATGTTGCACAACGCGAGAGATTGTTCGGCGAGGCCGCGCTGGTACAGTGAGATGGGATGAGAAAGCCGGAAATTGCCAAGAAAATGGCGCGGCAGGCTGGGGTAACCGAGGGTGAAGCGGCGGACCGGCTGGACCGCGTGGTCCGCGAAATCCTAGTCCGCCTGCGGACCGGAAGACAAGCGAACCTGCCCGGCCTGGGCCGTCTGACGACGGGTCCGGACGGGAAGGTGTCGTTTAGAAAGGAGCGGGGTGGCCGCGATGGTTGACCCGGCGACTGCGCAACTGGCGCGCGTGGTGATCCGCGGACTGGCTGCCGGCAAATCGGTGGAAATCGACGGCCTGGGCGTGTTCCACCCGGATCCGGTGAACGGCGTGCGCTTCGAGCCTCGGGCCCCGCGGGTGTTCCTGGCCCACGTGCGCGAGGACCAGCAAGCCGCCGGGCGCCTGTACGACGACCTGGCGGGGGCTGGATTCAGCCCTTGGATGGACGCGCGGAACCTGCTGCCGGGGCAGAACTGGCCGCGCGCCATCGAGACCGCCATCGAGACCTCGGACTTCTTCGTGGCCTGCTTCTCGACCAACTCGGCCACCAAGCGCGGCGGGTTCCAGGCGGAAATCCGCTATGCGCTGGACTGCGCGCAACGCATTCCACTGGAGGAGATCTTCATCGTGCCCCTGCGCCTGAACGCGTGCGGTGTTCCGCGCGTAATTGAGCGCGAGCTGCAGTATGTAGACCTGTTTCCGGATTGGGGCAAGGGGGCGCGCCGCCTAACGGCGATGATGCGCCGGGAACATGCGCGCCGCAACGGGGTGGCGTGCCCGGCGCCGGCGCGTTAGCCGCTGGCGGAGGCGGTCCGGAACCATCGCCGAATCGACATTTTGAGGTCTTCCACGCCCGCGACGCATTGCAATACGTCCGGCAGCGTGCCCTGGTAGCCACGGCGGGGCACGGCATACCAGCCGTCCGCCGAGTCTCCAAGCCGGCGTAGGCGGACATTGCCGGGTTGCGCGCTCACCGCGCCCAACAGTCCCATGCGGCGAATAGTGGCGATCTCCCGGTCTCCAAAATCGCCCAGCCGTCCAGCCGGGTAACAGAAAACCGGGACGGGCCGGCTCACTTCGCCGCTGAGCCGGCGCCACGATTCGGTAATTTCCCGCTCCGATTGTTCATCCGAGGTGGTCGACAGGACCGGATGGGTCAGGGTGTGAGGTCCGAAAGTCATGCCCCGCTTTTCCAGGTCCCGCGCCTCGGCCCAGGAAATGGGCGCAAACCCGCGCGGGACAGGCCTCCGGCAGTTCCACGTCCGCCTGGACGCTCAGTTCCCTAATGCAAGTCTGCCGGTCCGCTTCCGAGGCGTCCTGACAACGGAGGGCGAAAGGGCGCCATTCCATGCCGCCGGCGCCATCCTGCCGGAAATGGAAAAGCTCGCCGCCCAACCGTACGCGGATCTCCCCGCGGGTGGCGTGCTCGAAAACGTGCTCGATCTTGTCCCACCACAGCCACGTCCGGCCGTCCAGAAAATCCGTCGGGGTGAAAATCGTCGCGGGGCAATCGAACTCGGCGAAAATCGGACCCGCGATTCGCCCCTGGTCGAAGTAGCCGTCATCAATGGTAAAGGCAACCGTCCGCTTCAGCCGTTCGCCAGCCCGCAGCCGCCGAAACAGTTCTTCCAGCGAAATCAGGTTGTAGCGGCGCCTCCTCAGGTCCGTGAGGATCAGGCGGAGAGCTTGTGGGTCGTGCCCCTCCACGCCCAACTCCGGGACGGCAAAGCGGTGGGCCATGAAGACGGTTGCCTCCGTCCTGGTCGCCCCGGCCAGCAGTTGGGGCAGGCCGGGCAACGAAAGCGCCCTCAAAAAGGCCCTTTTGGAGAGGCTTCTTTGGAATGGAGCGGGCACGAAGAACCAGAACTATAGCATGTTTGCCGGTTCTGGCTGCGCGCGTCGATAATGCGCCTTTTGGCGGCGAATCTCCGATGAGCGGTATCATCTTCGTTTAGAAGCTTCGCGGAATTCTTGCCTTATCGAATTGCCGGCGCCGGCGCATGACTTCTCCAGACTCTGCACAAACCGCAGATTCAAACCCCGCGCACGCCGCGCCAGGTTGGCCCCCAGTGGTTGTGGCGGGCGCGTACCAAACGGGCGTTGTGCTGATGCGGAATCTGGCCAGACGCGGCGTCTCCGTTTCCTGTGTCGACTGTTGCCCGGAACAACCGGGATTCAAGACAGTGTACGGGAAAACTCGCCTTTGTCCCAACCCGGAAGAGAGGCCCGCCGAATGGTTCCGGTTCATGGCCGATCTCGCGAAAGACATAGGACCCAGACCGGTCCTCATTCCCAGCTCGGACCTGTTTGTCACGGCCATCGCATACCATGCGGCTCAACTGGAAGAGCATTTCGTCTTCTTGCAATCCGGCATGGCCGTGCAGGCTCTGCTGGCGACCAAGAGACGCCAATACGAGATTGCAGCCGGGAACGGGTTGCCGACGCCCCGAACGCAGTTCGTAAGCTCCTTGGAGGAGCTTCGCCGTTTTGGAGAGGAGGCGCGATTTCCGTGCCTGCTCAAACCGGTTCACTGCCGCGAGTGGGAGCGATTCCCGGCGGGCCACCCGCTGCTCTACCAGAAGACCGCGCTGGCGCTTTCGTTGCCCGAGTTGGAGGCCAAATACCTCCTCGCCGAGGCGGCCACGCCCGAACTGATGGTCCAAGAGGTGATTGAAGGTCCGGACGACGCCAAGCTGGTGTATCTGTCGTGCTATGGCCGGGACGGCGCCAGGTTGGGGGCTTGCGTGGTGCGGGAACTGCGGACGGATCCGATTTATTTTGGGTCGGCGAGCCTCGTGGAGCCTGTCGAAGATCCCGAGGTGGACGCGCTCTGCGACGGGTTCCTGCGTCGCATTGGGTACGCGGGCCTGTGCGAGATCGAACTGAAGCGCGACAGCCGGGACCGAAGCATCAAGATAATTGAAGCCAACCCGCGATACAGCGTCACCGCGGACGCGGCCCCGTACGCGGGGGTGGATCTGGGCTGGCTGCATTACCTGGACCTGATCGGCCAGCGCGTCGAGCCGGTTGAGCCGGCGAGATTCGACTTCCGGCACATTGTCCTGCGCCGCGATTTCGCGTGCTTCCGCAGTTATCGCAAAGCGGGTCTGTTGAGCTGGTATGAATGGATCCGGTCTTATCGCCCGCCGGTGGCCTTCTTCGATTTCGACGTTCGCGATTGGAGGGTGACGGCCGACACGGTTATCGCGCTCTTCAAGACCTCGGCTTCACCGCTCTACCGCCGGGTGTTCCCGAAGCGCAAGTAGCCGGCGCCCGTGAAGCCGCGATCACACGCCGGCCGCGCTTCCGGTCACGCTTCTTTCCGCCAGTAGACGGCGCGCTCATCGACCCGGTGGATCTCTTCCCTGATGCCCTCGTCGCGGCGAAAGTCGTCTATAGCCCGGCGGCACTCCGCCAGATTCTGGTAATCGTCGAAGATGACGTACCCGCCGGCTGAAAGCGCGGGATAGAGGTTGCGCAGTGCGTCCATGGTGGATTCGTAGAGATCCGCGTCAACCCTGAGGATCGACAACTGCCGGATTGGCGCCGTGGGCAGGCTCTCGCCAAAGAACCCTTTGAGGAACACTACCTGTTCATCGAGCAGACCATACCGGGCGAAGTTGTTCCTCACAGCCTCCAGGGGAATCGCCATGTCCCCCTTGCGCCAGGCGAAGGTCTCCTGCCGCCGATTGATCTCTGGAAGTCCGGCAAACGAATCCGCCACCCAAACCTTCCGGTCGCTAATCTGATACGCCATCGGTACGGCCCGCATGAATATGGTCATTCCGCCGCGCCAGACTCCCGCCTCGATAAGATCGCCGTGAATGTTCCGAGTCAGCACATCCACAATGCACCGCTGCATATGATCGAGCTGGCGCGTCCCCAGCATCGTTTCCGCGTCCTCGGCCCGATTTGTGGTTTCATGCCCGGACTCCAAATAATCTTCGGCGCACGAGGGCGTCAGGCGCACAGCCTCCAGCCCGAAGCGAGACGCCACCTCGTTGAACTGGTACAAAAGCCAGGATTTCGGTCCGTGCGGCCGGATCGTGTGGCGCTCCATCCCGGTCGCCGTCTGGGCGCGGGTCAGGACCTTCTTCATAAGATCGAGATACAACTCAGGCGGAGTGGTCGGCGCCGGTTGTGTGATATGCGATAAGAAAACGCGGGAACGGGCCACGTGAGCGCCAGCCGAACCAAGAAGCGAATGACACACCAGAGTAGTGCTTCAGGCGCCGGGAAACTCTCGCCAAAAGATCTATCGGCCCGACCCGGCGGAACCTTCACGCGCCAATTCGCCGGCCCCGGAAGAATTGGGTGGGTAGCGCCGGCGCCGGCCCGCCCTCCACGTATAATCGAGGTTAGGCCAGACTACATGAAGAGACCGCTGTTGTACCGCTTCGCCTTCGTCCTGCTGGCGCTGTGCGTCGCGTTCGTGGTCTGGCAGGAATCGTTTCGCCTGAAGCAGTTCGATCCGTCGAACCCCACGCAGATTCTGGTCGTTTGGGCCATTTCGATCCTCATTTTCCTCTTGATGATCACTCTCGGGTGGGTGCTGGTGCGCACCGGCCTCAAGCTGTATGTCGAGCGTCAGGCCAACCAGGCCGGCTCGCGCATCAAAACCAAACTGGTGGTGGGCGCTCTGGCGCTCAGCATTTTGCCGGTTTGCTTCCTGGTGTGGTTCAGCTACTCGGTGCTGAACGTCAACATGCAGGCCTGGTTTACCGGCCCGGCCGTGGAGACATTGAAGATATTCGACAACGTGGGCCGGCAGCTTGGAAAGGAAATGCAGGACGAGACCTCTGCCCAGGCCGCCTTGCTGGCCAGCATGCCTCAGGTACGGGCGGTGATCGAGAAGCGCGAGCCTTCCGCCGGCTTACTGGAGCGATTCTGCCGCGAGCAGGAGCTGGCCTCGGCGGCCATCTACGCGGTCTCCGGGGACACGCCGCTGGACGCCTGGGGGTCGCCGGAGTCCATCGCCAAGGAGCGAGAGGCCGCGAGCCGCGCCGCCGGCGGCCGGGAGATCAAGCCCGGCCCACAGGATCCCGAGTCGGCACGCTCAGTGACGGCGAGACGTCCGGTGGCGGATGGGCCGAAGGTGATTGGATATGTGGGGCTCTCGGCTCGCATTCCCCTGGACGTGGCGCGGACCCGCGCGGAGCTGGAACAGATTTCCAGCAACCAGGCCCGCTTGTTCGAACAACGCCATTCCATCCGCTTGGAATCCACCAAGTTCATGGTGTTGATCACCCTGTTCGTCCTCTCGGTGGCCACCTGGATTGCGCTGTTCCTGGCCAAGCAGATCAGCGTGCCGATTGCGGCGCTGCTCGAGGGCGCCGGCGAAGTGCGCAAGGGCAACCTGCGCCACCGGGTGAACGTCCGGGCGGCGGACGAGCTGGGCTCGCTGGTGCGCAGCTTCAACCAGATGACCCAGGAGCTGGAAGCCGGCAACCGGGAGCTGGACACGCGCCGCCGCTTCACGGAAGCCATCCTGGAGAGCATCCCGACGGGCGTGATTTCGATCGGCTCCGATGGGTCCATCCAGCGAGTGAACCGCGCGCTGTCGAAGATTCTGCCCGCCACCCAAGTATCCCTGGCGACGCGCCTGGAGGATCTTTTCTCGCGCGAGGACACGGCCGAGATCAAGTACCTGATGAAGCGGGCGCGCCGCACGGGGGCCGCGTCGCGCCAGATCGAGCTGCGCACCGCCGAGCGCAAGCGCCAGATCGCGGTCACCGTTTCGGCGCTTGAAGAGAAGCTGACCTCCGGCTTCGTGGTGGTCCTGGAAGACACCACCGAGCTGCTGCGCGCCCAGAAAGCCGCGGCCTGGCACGAAGTGGCGCGGCGGGTGGCGCATGAAATCAAGAACCCGCTCACGCCCATGGCGCTTTCCGCCGAGCGCATCGTCCGGCAGATCGAGCGCCTCGACCTGCCGCCGGGGCCGGCGCGGATCGTGGGCGAATGCGCGGCTATGATCGCCAAATCGGTGGAATCGGTCAAGACGCTGGTGGACGAGTTCTCCGAGTTCGCCCGCTTCCCCTCCGCGCAACCGGTTCGCGCGGACCTCAACCAGGTGGTGAGCGGCGCGCTGGCGGTCTTCGAGGGACGTCTGGACGGTATCCAGCTTCGCGCCGACCTGGCCCCCGGCCTGCCGCCGGTGAACCTGGACCGGGAGCAGTTCGAACGCGTGGTGGTGAACCTGGTGGACAACGCCGCTGAGGCCATGCGAGATTCGTTGATCAAGGAACTTCACATCACTACCCAGCCCGGCGTGGCGGAGACGGTGGAATTGGTGGTGGAGGATACCGGCTGCGGCATCGGGCCGGAGGACAAGGAGAGACTCTTCCTTCCTTACTTCTCGACCAAGAATCGCGGCACCGGCCTGGGTCTTTCCATCGTGAGCCACATCGTGGCCGAACACAGCGGCCAGATCCGGGTGGAGGATAACCAACCGCTGGGCGCCCGCTTCACGGTGGAGCTGCCGGCCATCGTGGAAGGCGACGCGGCGGAGGGCGTGGGCGCGCGGTCTCTGGCGGCCAAGCCATGAAGCCGCGGCGCATCCTGGTGGTGGACGACGAGCCGGATATCCGCCAGTCCCTGAGCGGCGTGCTGGAGGATGAAGGCTACGCCGTCTCGGCTGTGGAAAGCGGCGAAGCGTGCCTGACGGCCCTGCCCGAAGGCGAATTCGGACTGGTATTCCTGGATATCTGGCTGCCGGGCATGGACGGCATGGAGGTGCTGGCGCGCATCCAGGAGACTCCGCTGCCGGAGCGCCCGGTGGTGGTGGTGATCTCCGGCCACGGGAGCATCGAAGCGGCGGTGAAGGCCACCAAGCTGGGAGCGTTCGACTTCCTCGAGAAACCGCTCTCCATCGAGAAGGTCTCGGTGGTGGCCAAGAACGCGCTGGAGCACCGCCAGTTATCCATCGAAAACAGCCGTCTGCGCGCCGACAACGGCGCGCGCTACCGCATCATCGGGGCGAGCGTGCCCATGAAGGCGCTGCGCCAGCAGATGGCGCTGATGGCCGGCACCAACGGGCGCGTGCTGATCTACGGCGAAAGCGGCACGGGCAAGGAGCTGGTGGCGCACGCCATTCACGCCACCAGCCCGCGCGCGGCGGCGCCGTTCGTGGAGGTCAACTGCGCGGCCATTCCCGAGGAGCTGATTGAAAGCGAGCTGTTCGGCCACGTGAAGGGCAGCTTCACCAGCGCCCATGAGAACAAGGCCGGCAAATTCGAGAAAGCCGACGGCGGCGTCCTGTTCCTGGACGAAGTGGGCGACATGAGCCTGCGAACGCAATCGAAAGTGCTGCGCGTGCTCGAGGAGCAGCGCTTCGAGCCGGTGGGCGCGGCCGGCTCCCTGCAAGTGGATGTGCGGGTACTGGCGGCCACCAATAAGAACCTGGATGAGGAGATCGAGCGCGGCAACTTCCGCGAGGACCTGTTCTACCGGCTCAACGTGATTCCGTTCTTCGTGCCGCCGTTGCGGGAGCGGCGCGAGGATATCCCGCTGCTGGCCGACTACTTCCTGCGCGAGTTCACCACGGCTTACGGGCGCAAGCCCAAGGAGCTGACGCCGGAGGCGTACAGCCTGCTTTCGGAGTACCACTGGCCCGGCAACGTGCGCGAGCTGCGCAACCTGATCGAGCGGATCGTGATCATGAACCCGCAGGTTCGGGTGGACGCGCGCCACGTTCCGCTGAACCCCGCGCGCCGCCCCGCGGAGCGCGCGGCGGACCGCTTCGGCAGCTTGCAGGAGGTGCGCGAAGCCGCCGAGCGCGAGTACATTCTCAAGAAGCTGGAGGAGACCAGCGGCAACGTGACGCGCGCCGCCGAGCTGCTGGGGCTGGAGCGGAGCAACCTGTACCGGAAAATGAAGGCGCTGGGAATCGGGCCGAAAGAGTAGGGCGTCCTCTTGACCATTGCCTGTGGCAAACTGGGACTGGTCGGCATGTCGAAAACCCGGATCGGGACCTTCAAACCGCCTTCCGCCGGCGACCCGGTGTTAAACGAGGTTGTCCGGCGGCTGTCCGAGGTCAATCAACCTGTCCGGATCTACCTGTTCGGTTCGGCGGCGCGCGGGGATTCCAGGCCGGACAGCGACTACGACATCATGGTGGTCGTACCCGACGATACCCCACCGGACTTGCGGAGAAGCCGAAGGGGATACCGGGCTGTGCGCGACCTTGGAGTCCCGAGGGACATTTTCGTCTCCACGAACCGGGACTTTGAAACGCAGTTGCATCTGAAGGCTTCGTTCCCTTCCACTGTCGTCCGCGAAGGCATACTCCTCTATGCCGGTTGATCCCATTTTGCTGCGGAATACAGCAGCGTGGCTGCGGAAGGCGGAGCAGGACCGCAATCGTCCGCGCTAAGGCGTCGGAATCTCCCGCACCGCACCCCGCGCGGCGCTGGTGGTGAACGCGGCGTAAACCTGCAACGCTTTCGAGACCTTGCGCTGGCGTGCTGGCGGCTTCCAGGCGCCGGCGCCCTTGGCGTTCATGGCCGCGCGGCGCCGGGCCAGCTCCTGGTCCGAGACCGCCAGGCGGAGCACGCGTTTGGGGATATCGATCTCGATGCGGTCGCCTTCTTCCACCAGCGCGATGACGCCCCCCTGGGCTGCCTCGGGCGAGACGTGGCAGATGGAAAGTCCCGCCGTTCCGCCGGAGAAGCGCCCGTCGGTGATCAGCGCGCAAACCTTGCCGAGTCCCTTGGATTTCAGGTAACTGGTGGGATAGAGCATCTCCTGCATGCCCGGCCCGCCCTTGGGGCCTTCGTAGCGGATCACCACCACGTCCCCGGGCTTGATCCGGTCGCCGAGGATGGCGTCCACGGCGGCGTCCTGGCTCTCGCAGATGCGCGCCGGGCCGGCGAATACCAGGCTGGCCGGATCCACGCCGGCGGTCTTGACGATGCCGCCGTCCTCGGCCAGGTTGCCGTAGAGCGCCGCCAGGCCGCCATCGCGGCTGAAGGAGTGTTCGATGTCGCGGATGGAGCCGCGTTCGCGATCCAGGTCCACATCCGGGTAGCGCGCGCTCTGGCTGAACGCCTCGGTGGTGCGGATGCCGGCGGGCGCGGCCGAGTAAAAGCTCCGCACGGCGGGGTCCGTGGCGCGCCGCACATCCCATCGGTCGATGGCCTCGCGCAGGCTGGCGGAGTGCACCGTGGGGACACTGGCGTTGAGCAACCCGCCCCGTTCCAGCTCGCCCAGAATGGCATAGATGCCGCCCGCGCGGTGCACGTCCTCCAGGTGCACCGTGGCCACCGAAGGCGCCACCTTGCACAGGTTGGGGACCCGCCGCGACAACCGGTCGATATCCTGCATGGTGAAGGGCACGCCGGCTTCGTAGGCGGCGGCGAGAAGGTGCAGCACAGTGTTGGTGGATCCGCCCATGGCGATATCGAGCGTCATGGCGTTCTCGAAGGCGGCGAAGGTGGCGATGCCGCGCGGCAGCACGGTCTCATCCCCGTGTTCGTAGTAGCGGTGCGCCATATCCACGATGCGGCGGCCGGCTTCCAGGAATAACCGCTTACGATCGGCGTGGGTGGCAATCACCGTGCCGTTGCCCGGCAGAGCCATGCCCAGCGCCTCCATCAGGCAGTTCATCGAATTGGCCGTGAACATGCCGGAGCAGGAGCCGCAGGTGGGGCAGGCGGAGCGCTCCATATCTTCCATCTCCGCGTCCGTCACGTGGGCGTCGGCCGCGTACACCATGGCATCGATCAGGTCGACCGCCCTTTCGGCGCCACCGACGCGCGCTTTGCCGGCCTCCATGGGGCCGCCGGAAACGAAGATCGCGGGAATGTTCACGCGCAGAGCGGCCATCAACATGCCCGGCGTGATCTTGTCGCAGTTGGAGATGCACACCAGCGCGTCGGCGCAGTGCGCGTTGACCATGTATTCCACGCTGTCGGCGATCACCTCGCGCGAGGGCAGGCTGTAGAGCATGCCGTCGTGGCCCATGGCGATGCCGTCGTCGATGGCGATGGTGTCGAACTCCTTGGCCACGCCGCCGGCCTTCTCGATCTCGCGCGCCACCAGTTGCCCCAGGTCCTTCAGATGGACGTGGCCGGGAACGAACTGCGTAAACGAGTTGGCGATAGCCACAATGGGCTTGTCGAAATCGCCGTCCTTCATTCCAGTGGCGCGCCACAGCGCGCGGGCCCCGGCCATATTGCGGCCGTGAGTGGTAGTGCGAGAGCGATAAGCAGGCATAGTTGAAACCTATTATCCACCATACCAGCCGGGGAGCGGCCCTGCATGGCCGCGCGGCCCGGTATCCGCCCATAAGCTCCATTCGACAGGGAGCCGCGGGGACAACGCGAAGCCTTGGCCACGGCGGCCGTGGCGGAATGAGTTGGGAAACTTGGTCTGGACGAGAGAAGTTTCCGGAGAGAATTCCGAAACTCAGCGACCTCGGTTCATACCAGTTCCAAACGGAGTTGTTTTCCAACAGCGACGGCGGCGCGCTGCATGGTATGCAGAGTCACTCCCGTGTTCTTGGGGTCCAGCAGGCGCTCGAGCGCGCGCCTGCTGGTCCGCATCCGCTCCGCCATGGCGGATTTGGTGAGCCTGTCCTTCTCCATGGCGGCCTTGATTTGGTCCGCCAGAATCTGTTTCAGCGCTTGTTCCTCGCACGTCTCCAGAATGCCTTCCTCGGCCAGGAAGCTATCGAAAGAAGCGCCTATGCTCCCTTTTTTCTTCGCCATGTTTCTACTCCACTTCCCCGACGCGCTTGTGATCCAGTTCCATGATGGCACCAAAGAAGCTAGCGCGCGCGTCCGCTACAATTGGGTTTAGCCCTCTTCCACAAGGAATTCCCGTGACAGGTCACGAAACCAGACAGCGCTTTCTCGACTTCTTCGCCCAACGCGGCCACCGCGTAGTGCCCAGTTCTTCGCTGGTTCCGGCCAACGATCCCACCCTGCTGTTCGCCAACGCGGGCATGAACCAGTTCAAAGACGTGTTTCTGGGGCTGGAAAAACGCGCTTACACGCGCGCCGCCAGCTCGCAGAAGTGCGTCCGCGCGGGCGGCAAGCATAACGACCTGGAGAATGTGGGCTTCACCCGCCGCCATCATACCTTCTTCGAGATGCTGGGCAATTTCTCCTTCGGCGACTACTTCAAGGCCGACGCCATCGAGTTCGCCTGGGACCTCATCACCAAGGACTACGGCCTGCCGGCGGACAAGCTGTACGTAACCGTTTTCCGCGAGGACGACGAAGCCGAGGAACTCTGGCAGAAGGTGGCGGGAGTGAGCAAGAGCCGCATCTACCGGCTCGACGAGAAGGACAATTTCTGGCAGATGGGCGAAACCGGCCCCTGCGGGCCCTGCTCGGAGATCCACTACGACCTGGGCGTCGAAGCCGCCGCGCCGGGCTGCGAGAACGAAGCGTTCCCGAGCGACGCCGGCGGCCGTTTCGTCGAAATCTGGAACCTGGTCTTCATGCAATTCAGCCGCGACGCCGCCGGCGTCCTCACGCCGCTTCCGCGTCCCTCTATCGATACCGGCATGGGCCTGGAACGGATCGCCGCGGTGATGCAGGGCAAGCTGTCGAACTACGATACCGACCTGATTTTTCCCATCGTGGAGCGGGCGGCCGAGCTGTGCGGCGTGGCGCACGGGACCGACCCGCGCGTGGACACGGCTCTGCGCATCGCCGCCGATCACGCGCGCGCGGCCGCCTTCCTGATTCACGACGGGGTGCTGCCGGCCAACGACGGCCGCGGCTACGTGCTGCGCAAGATCATGCGGCGGGCCATGCGCCACGCGCGGCTGATCGGGGTGGAGGAGCCTTTCCTGCACAAGCTCACGGGCTTCGTGGCGGAGTTGATGCAGCCGGCCTACCCGGAGATGATCGAAAGCGTGCAGCGCGTGGCGCGCGTAGTAAAGGAGGAGGAGCATCGCTACGCCACCACGTACCTGGTGGCGGAGAAGGTATTCAACGACGAGATCCGCTCGCTCCAGGGCGCGGGGATTCCCGGCGCGGTGTCGTTCAAGCTCTACGATACCTATGGGCTAGCGCTCGACGAGCAGGAGGAGATGGCTCGCGAGCACGGACTGGCCGTGGATCGCGAGGGGTTCGAAATTGAAATGGAGCGCCAGCGTGAGCGCGCGCGGGCCAGTTGGAAAGGCGCCGGCAAAGGGGCCGTGGTCCCCGCCTATCAGGCGCTGCTGGAGCATGGGCGCACCAAGTTCCTGGGATACGCCGGGACGGAGGCCACCGGGCGGGTGGTGGGCCTGCTGATCGACCGCGAGCTGGTGGATCAGGTTCCGGTTGGAGCCAAGGCGGAGCTGGTACTCGATCAGACGCCCTTCTACGCCGAATCCGGCGGCCAGGTGGGCGACCGCGGCGCGCTCTATTCCGCGGATGGCGGCAAGGTGGCCGACGTCGAGGGCGTGTTCCCCGGCGTGCCCGGGATGGTAGTGCACCGCATTGTAGCGCGAGCTCTTCTGCGCCGCGACGATGTGCTGCGCGCCCAGGTGGCCGTTCCGCTGCGCGACGCGACGCGCCGCAACCACACCGCCACCCACCTGCTGCACGCCTCGCTCCGCCAGGTGCTGGGCCCGCACGTCAAGCAGGCCGGCAGCGTAGTGGAACCGGCGCGCCTGCGCTTCGACTTTACCCACTACGCGGCCATGGACCAGCCGGAAATCGACGAAGTCGAGCGCCTCATGAACGAGCAGATCCTACGGAACAGCGCCGTGGCGACCGATGTCCTGCCCCTGGAACAGGCCATCGCCACCGGCGCCATGGCCCTGTTCGGCGAAAAATACGGCGACGAGGTTCGCGTGGTTTCCGTACCCGGCTTCAGCCGCGAGCTGTGCGGCGGCACGCACGTCGCCCGAACCGGCGACATCGGCGTCTGCAAAATCGTCTATGAAGGCAGCATTTCCGCCGGCGTGCGGCGCATCGAAGCTATCACCGGGGAAGGGGCGCTGCGGCAGTACCAGGAATCCGCCGGCGCGCTTCGCCGCATCGGCGAGATGGTTCGCGCGCCGGAAGCGGAAATCGTCGAGCACGTGGAAAAGCTGCTGGCCGTCGAGCGCGCTCTCGGCCGGCAAGTGGAACACCTCAAGACCAGGCTGGCGCAGGCCGCCGCCGGAGCGCTCGAGGCGCAGGCGCGTACCTTCCACGGGGTCAATGTGCTCGCGGCGCGCGTCGACGGAATGGACCGCCAGCAAATGCGCGGCCTCGCCGATTCGCTGCGTAACAAGCTGAAGACCGCCGTGGTGGTGCTGGCCGCCGCCGAAGACGGCAACGTGGCCATAATTTCCGCCGTCACCAAAGACCTTACGGCCAAAGTGCATGCCGGGAAACTGGCGGGAGCGGTGGCGCAGGCGGTGGGCGGCAAGGGTGGAGGCCGTCCCGACATGGCCGAAGGCGGAGGCAATGACGCCGCCGGCCTCGATGCCGCGCTCGAAAACGTCTATCGGGATCTGGAAGGCAAGTTGTAGGTGGGACAGGCGGGCCCAGAGGGCGTCCCGCCTGTCAATAGGTGGGACAGGCGCTTCCGCCTGTCAATCCGAGCGAAGCTCGGACTGAGGCTGGTTGGCAGGTGAAGCGCCTGCCCCACAAACTTGAATACGTGACCGAATCCTTTGACACCGTGGTTGTGGGCGCCGGCCCCACCGGATTGGCGTGCGGCATTGAGCTACAACAGCGCGGCGTGCGCGCCGTCCTGCTGGAGAAGGGTTGTGTGGTGAATTCCATCTATCACTACCCAACCCACATGACTTTCTTTACCACCCCGGAGCTGCTCGAAATCGGCGACCTCCCCATGACGAGCCTCAATGATAAGCCGAACCGGACGGAGGCGCTGAAGTACTACCGGCGCGTGGCCGATCACTACCGTCTGGATATCCGGCAGTACGAGCGCGTGGACAGCATCGCTGGCGAGGATAACGCGTTCCAGGTTTGCACCACCGACCGATTGGAACGCCGCCACGTCTATCAAGCGCGGAAGATGGTGATTTCCACAGGCTACTATGATATTCCGAATAGGCTGGGTGTGCCCGGCGAGGAATTGGACAAAGTTATCCATTATTACAAAGAAGCGCACCCTTACTACAACCATGATGTAGCCGTAATCGGCGGCAAGAACTCGGCGGCCATAGCCGCCCTGGAACTCTATTGGACCGGCGCGCGCGTGACCCTGATCCACCGCGAGGCAGGCGTCTCGGATGGGGTAAAGTACTGGATCAAACCCAACCTGGAGAACCGCATCAGAAACGGCGAGATACGCGCGTACTTCCACTCCCGCGTCGTGGAAATCGGGAAGGAATACCTCCGCGTTGCGACGCCCGAAGGCGAAATGTCCCTGCGGAACGACTTCGTCTTCGCCATGATCGGATACCGGCCGGATCTGGATTTTCTGAATTCCATAGGGATTTCTTTGGAGCCCGATACGCTTAGGCCGCGCACCGATCCGGAGACGCTGGAGAGCGAGCGGCCGGGGATCTATCTCGCCGGGGTCATTGTGGCCGGAATGCACACCAATGAGATCTTCATTGAGAACGGGCGCTTTCACGGCCGTCTGATCGCCCAGTCAATCGCTTCCAAGCTATTGGCCGGTTGAGAGTAGCGCGATTGTTCCGCGACAAACACCGAAGGATTTGTTGCGATTCGCACAGAGATCGAAAGGTTTGTGCGCGGGAGAACTGAAACTCCCCACCCGTTCCCCGTATCTAATTTGTTGAGGGGGCCGCTAATGTTCCAATCCTTTCTGAATGCGTTTTTCGGTTGTTCGCACCAACACATGACTTTTCCGCTGACTCCTGCAAGGAAGAGCATCGCGTTCCCGGCCTCCGCGGCCGCGCGAACCTATGTGGTTTGCCTGGACTGCGGTAAGGAGTTCGCGTACAACTGGCAAGAGATGCGCATCGGGGCGCCGGTCACCCCGCGCGTTCCGTCCGCGGAAGTTCAACCGAGCTTCCGATAAGGCAGTCCCGCCTGTTCTTCAAGGCGTAAGATCTCCCAGAATTACGGCTCGACGGGCCCCGGTCGCGGAGGGCAGGTTGGCCGGCTCTCGGAACCGTGTTGCGTACGCCAGAATCGCGAACGCAATAGCCTCTTTGCCGTCGGCGTCGATGCCATGATCCGTGGTCGTGGAAAGCGCCGCGCCAGGCAGGAAACCCGCCAGCATCCCCATAATGGCCGGGTTGTGCGATCCGCCGCCGGACACAATGAGATCGAAAGGCCCGTGGGGCAGCGTGCGCCGTACTCCGAGGGCGATGGTGGCCGCGGTTAAGGCCGTCGCCGTGGCGATCCGATCGCGCGGAGGCAGCCCGGATTCCCCGATCCGCGCCACAAACTCGGCGCCGTATTGCTCGCGGCCCGCGCTCTTGGGCGGCTTGCGGCGATAGTACGGATCGGCCAGCAGTTGGTCCAGCACCACTTGATTTACCCGCCCGGATGCCGCGATTTTCGCGCCGCGGTCGTAATGGAGCTTGCCCTTGGAATACTCGCGCGCCAGCGCGTCGATCGCCATGTTGCCGGGGCCCGTATCGAACGCCGTCACGTCTTCCGGCCCCGCTCCCGCCGGGATCACGGTGATATTGGCGATGCCGCCGATGTTGAGGGCCACGCGCGCCCGCCGCGGATGGCGGAACAGCAGGTAGTCGACGTACGGCGCGAGCGGCGCCCCCTGGCCTCCGGCGGCGATATCGCGCGCCCGGAAATTCGAAACCACGGGGACGCCGGTGCGCTCCGCGATCACCGCGGCTGCGCCGATTTGCAGGCTGTGCTTTCCGCCTTCGTGGTAAATGGTCTGGCCATGGCATCCGATGAGCTCCACCGGGCCGAAACGGCGCGCGGCGCGCAAGATGGCCCGGGCGTATAACTCCGCGAGGTGGAAGTTGAGCCGGGAGATTTCTTTCGTCGATCCGCCGGATGCGCCGGAAACGGCCAGGATGGCGGCGCGCGTGGATTTCGAGTACGGCGTGGATAGAAAGCCGATGGAGCGAATGCGCACCGGCGCGCGGCGTATATCCACAATCGCCACGTCGATGCCGTCGAGCGAAGTGCCGCTCATCACCCCCGCGACTCTCAACGCTTCAACTCCTTCTGCAAGTCGGCCAGCACCTGCAACGCCTCGATGGGCCGCAGTTCATCGAGGTTGAGGCCGCGTATGCGCCCGGCGATGCCATAGCCCACGGGCTCGAAAAGCTGGATCTGCACGGGCTCCCGGTCTTCGGAATGGGCCAGCTCTTCGGTCACCACGTGCTCGCTCCGCTCATGCCGCTTCAGCACCTCGCGCGCGCGTTCGATGACGCCAGGCGGCAGCCCCGCCAGGCGCGCCACTTCGATGCCGTAGCTGCGGTCGGCCTTTCCCGGCTCCACCTTACGGAGGAAGATGATGTGGTCGCCGGCTTCCTTCACGGAAACCCGCAAGTTGCGCACGCCGGCCAGCAAGTCGGCCAGCTCGGTCAGCTCGTGGTAATGCGTGGCGAACAAGGTCTTGGCCTGGGTGCGTGCATGGATGTGCTCCACCACCGCCCAGGCCAGCGCCAGGCCGTCGAAAGTGGCCGTGCCGCGGCCGATTTCGTCGAGCACAATCAGGCTGCGGTGCGTCGCGGTATTGAGGATCACGGCCGTCTCGGTCATTTCCACCATGAAGGTGGAGCGGCCGCGCGCCAGGTTGTCGGATGCGCCGATGCGCGTGAAGATGCGATCCACGATGGGGAGGCTGGCCGAATCGGCCGGCGTGAAGGAGCCCATCTGCGCCAGAATCGAAATCAGCGCCGCCTGCCGCAAGTAGGTGGACTTGCCGCCCATGTTGGGGCCGGTGATGATGGCGATGAGGTCGGTGGAGTCGTTGAGGTACAGGTCGTTGGGGATGAAGCGCCCCGTGTCCTCGGCCGCAAGCCGCTCGATCACCGGATGGCGGCCGGCCAGGATGCGCATCTCGCCGTTCTCGGAAAACGACGGGCGGGTGTAGCGGTTCTCGGCGGCCACCTGCGCCAGCGAGGCGGCCGCGTCCAGCTCCGCCACGGCTCCTGCGGCGGCCTTGACGCGCTGGGCTTCCGCGGCCACGCGCACGCGCAACTCGGCGAACAACTCTTTTTCGAGGGTGAGGATCTTCTCTTCGGCGTCCAGCACCTTGCGCTCGTAGTCCTTCAGCTCCGGCGTGGTGAAGCGCTCGGCGTTGGCCAGCGTCTGCTTGCGCTCATAGTCGGCCGGGGCCAGATGCTGGTTGGCGCGCGTGATTTCGATGTAATAGCCGAAGACGTTGTTGAAGCGCACCTTGAGCGAAGCGATGCCGGTGCGCTGGCGCTCCCGCTCTTCGATGCGCGCGATGTAGCGCTTGCCGTTGCCGCTGAGGTCGCGTAGCTCGTCGAGCTCGGCGCGGTAGCCCGCGCGGATCGTCCCGCCATCCGCGAAATTGAGCGGCGGCTCGTCGGCGATGGCATCGAGGATCAGGCCGGCGACATCCGTGAGCTCGTCCAGGCGGCCGTCGATTTCAGCGAGGCTGGGCGCATCCGACGCCTTCCCCAGCAGGCGTTTGAGGCCGGGGATTTTCTCGATCGAACGGCCCAGCGCCAGCATATCCCGCGGACCGGCGGAGCCCAGCGTCACCTTGGAAAGCAGGCGTTCGATATCCAGCACGCCGCCGAGCTGCTTGCGCAGCTCCGTGCGCAGGATGGTGCGTTCGAGCAACTCCCCGACGGCATCCAGGCGCCGCTCGATCTCGGCGCGGTCCATGGACGGGCGCAGCAGCCGCTGGCGCAGAAGACGCCCGCCCATGCCGGTGAGGCTGCGGTCGATAACGCCGATTACGGTGGCCGGCGCCTGCCCGGCGGCGGACGGCGCGTCGGCGGCGAAGATCGGCTCCACCAGCTCCAGGTTGCGCACGGTGACCGCATCGAGGCCCATGTAGGCGGAGCGATCGTAAAACGCCGGCCGGTCCAGGTGGTCGAGCGCGGCGCGCTGCGTCTCCCGCAGGTAGTGCAAGAGCGCCCCGGCCGCGCCCACCGCCGCGGGGCGGTTGGCCAGGCCGCAGCCATCGAGCGAAAGCAGCTTGAAGTGGTCGCGCAGCGCGCGGCCGGCGTAATCGGGGCTGAAGACCCAGTCTTCCAGCTCGGTTCGCACGAACCGGGACGTACCGCCGCGGCCGGTCTCGGCGGCCGGCGCGAGGGGCAGGTCTCCGGGGAATAGCACTTCCCGCGCGTTGAGCTGTTCGAGCGCGCCGGCCACTTCGCCGGGCTCCATTTCGGTGACCCGGAATTCGCCGGTGGAAAGGTCCGCGTGCGCCACCGCGGAACGGTCGCCGGCGCGGGACACCGCGGCCAGGTAGAGGTTCTCGCGCGATGCCGCGCTGGCGTTCATGGCGGTTCCGGGAGTGACGATCCGCGAAAGCTCGCGCTTCACCAGCTTCTTGGCCAGGCGCGGATCTTCCATCTGATCGCAGACCGCCACGCGGTAGCCCTTCTGCACCAGGCGCGCGATGTAGCCCTCGGCCGCGTGATAGGGGACGCCGCACATGGGAATGGCGGCGCCCTTCTCTTTATTGCGCGAGGTGAGGGTGATCTCGAGCTCGCGCGCGGCCGTCACCGCGTCCTCGTAGAACAGCTCGTAGAAATCGCCCAGACGGAACATCAGCAGCGCGTTGGGGGCCTGTTGTTTGATGCTGTTGTACTGCCGCATCAGCGGCGTGGAGGGGTCTGTGGACATGGCGACTAGCGGGGCAACCTCATTTGGGCGCCCACACAAAATGGTGGGGCGGACCCCCTGGTCCGCAGCCGGCCCCCTGGCCGGCTTGTCGATGGTGGCACGCGCCCGATTCCTCGGGAGAAGAGCGTCCGTAGCGGACGCGCGGACCAGGGGGTCCGCCCCACCGAAATGCCTCTAGCCACAGAACCAGGTGGCATTGGACTACCGGTCCGCGCCGCGCGGTCATGCGTAAATGCCTCTCAGCTTGATGGCGTCCGCCACGCGGTCGAGCGCCAGCATGTAGGCGGCGGTACGGTTGTGGACCCCGTGCTTTTCCGCGTATTCCACCACCGCGCCGAAACTTTCCACCATGATCTCTTCCAGGCGCTGGTTCACCAACCGCTCGTTCCAAAAGAACCCCTGGCGATCCTGCACCCACTCGAAGTAAGAGACGGTCACGCCGCCCGCGTTGGCCAGAATGTCCGGAATGACGAACACGCGGTTCTCTTCCAAAACGGCGTCGGCCAGCGGCGTGGTGGGACCATTGGCGCCCTCGCACAAGATCTTGCAACGGAGCTTGGCGGCGTTGTGCGACGTGATTACATTCTCCGTGGCGGCGGGCAACAGCACCTCGCACTCTAGGAACATGGCGTCATCGCGGCCCATGTCTTCACCGCCGGCGAAGCCGGTAATCGAGCCGGTCTCCGTGCGGTGTTTGTGGAGCGCCGCGATGTCGAGCCCGTGGGGATTGTACACGGCGCCGTCCCATTCGATAATCGCAATGATCGGGAAACCCATGGCGGTCATGAGCCGGGCCGCCATGCCGCCGACGTTGCCGAAGCCTTGGATGACCACGCGCGAGTCCGCCGGTTTCAGCCCCAGCCGCGCCAGCGCCTGAAGGGTCACCATCATGCAACCGCGGCCGGTGGCCTCCGGGCGGCCGCGCGAGCCGCCCAGGGCCATCGGTTTACCGGTGACCACCGCGGTGACGGTGTGGCGCGCGTGCATGGAATAGGTGTCCATGATCCACGCCATCACCTTCTCGTTGGTGTTCACGTCCGGCGCCGGAACGTCGCGCTCGGGCCCGATGAAATCGATGATCTCGTAGGTGTAGCGGCGGGTCAGCTTCTCCAGCTCGGCTTCCGAGAGGACGTGGGGGTCGCAGATGACGCCGCCCTTTCCGCCGCCGAAGGGGATGTTCACCACCGCGCACTTCCACGTCATCCAGGAAGCCAGGGCGCGCACCTCGTCGAGGGTCACGTCGGGGGCGAAACGGATGCCGCCCTTGGCCGGACCGCGGGCGAGGGAATGCTGCACGCGGTAGCCGGTGAAGACTTCCAAACGCCCGTCGTCGAGCTGCACCGGGATGCTGACGGTGATCTCCCGGGCGGGCGCGCGCAACACCTTCTGCATGCCGTCGTCGAGTCCCAGCCGCATGGCAGCCTCATCGAACCGCGCAGCCGCGGCGAGCCACGGATTGGTCTCGTTATCGTGCGAAATGGATACAGGGGACGCGGTGCTAGCCACGGCTCAAGCCTCCCGAGTCCATTATGCCAGTTGGGCGGCGCTAGGATTCCAGGGCCTCGAGGGGCTTGAGAAACGTCTCGTCAAGACTGCGGGAAGAGTAAGAGGTTGGGCATGGATTGGGCTTACGGCAGACTGTGTTAATATGGGCATATGGAAATATATGCCGTAAAGATGGAAAGGTCCGGCAGAGTGTTGATCCCTGCCGAGATACGACGTCGATTTGGGCTCCAGCCCGGTCAGGACGTGTTGATCGGCGCCGACGAACGGGGAGTCACGGTGGTGGGGAACCGGGCCGCTGCCGTCCGGGATCTTCAGGAACGAATGCGCTCTTTCAAGCTGGACTGCTCGTTGGCGGAAGAATTGATCGCGGAGCGCCGCGCGGAAGCTTCGGCCGAGGAGGTCTGATTCATGGCGGAAGAGTATCTTCTGGACGCCTCGGCCCTCCTGGCCTTGTTGCAGAACGAGTCTGGCGCGGACCGGGTGGTGGCGGTCCTCGACCACGCTTCCATCCATGCCGTTCAGTTGGCCGAGGTGGTCAAGAAGTTGAATCGTCCCGGAATCGACCCGGGGTTCTGCGAGGACGCGGTACAACGCCTGGCCCTGCCGGTGATCGAAGAGTTTTCTTCCGCGCAGGCCTACAACACCCGGGTCTATTGCGTGAAAGGGGTGTCACTCGGGGACCGGATTTGTCTCTCCGTGGCGAACTCGCTGGGGCTGACGATTGTCTCCGCCGATCGGATTTGGGCCACGCTGGCGGCGGAAAGGCCGGACTGGAACGTCCGGGTCTGCTTGATCCGGTAGGACGGACGCGCCGCCAGGCGTTGAGCGTTGCACTGCCTGTGCCTTTCGTGGTCACCCGCGCGGATTTTCCGCTGGGCGCACGTCTGAAAAGTGACGTAGAGACATCAGGCTGCCCTTGCTTCTGACCTGCGCTCCCAGAAGTCCTGAAAACGCCCGCTCAGTCGGCAGCAGCGCAAAGCGATGATGGCGTTGGATCCAT